>Ga0114922_10000065_pt1 | contig 87278 bp, 70 predicted proteins | sample AartaG_FD_100975 | JGI IMG/M metagenome (GOLD analysis project Ga0114922, IMG submission 100975) | Deep subsurface microbial communities from Aarhus Bay to uncover new lineages of life (NeLLi) - Aarhus_00045 metaG | ecosystem: Environmental > Aquatic > Marine > Oceanic > Sediment | place...
ATACAGACTAATATCGTCAAAGTATACGGTACCTGTGCCACCAGGAATGAACAGATTATACCTGTCACCAAAACCGATATAAACCGTGTTGACATCAGTCAAGTCTACACCGCCATTGTTGAAGTCTTGCAGGTCAATATTCCACACTTGCCACTGCGCAATCTTTATGTCATTCATATCTTCGAGCGGGTACCTGACCTCTGTATTACTGCCGTTGCTGTCTTCCAGGACCACGTACATCTGCTCAGTATCGCCGTCATCATTGTTTGGATTGCCGTAGAAGTACAACGTCAACGCTTTTACGCCGAACGTGGTCCAGTTGCAGGGGTCAGGGTATTGGCATTCTATCTCGGAGTAATAGCCGGCGCCAAAATCGAAACCGTTGTAGTATGTATAGCTCATCGACTGCTGGCCCTGGTGGACCGGGTCACCTGGAGCCGTCCCAAGGTCAAGTGCCGAGCCGGTCAGGTTCGTAGTACCGTAAATCCACTCATCAGATATTGGATGAGGACTGTCCCAGCCCGGCGTATATAACTCCATATCATCTACAACAATAATGTCTCCCAATGTAAAGCTCCAGACCAGACCGGGGGTATACGTGCTCGCACCAATCTCGCCAATTCGCCAGTAATAAGTCACGCCGAATGAAAGCGAGCCCGTATAATACGTAGTACCGGTTTGGCTGCCTTTGTACGCGCTGCTCGGCCTGCTATTGTTCACATCGTCGAAATTCGTACTAAAGAATACATGGTGCGCAATTGCACCTTCGCCGGCCGACCAGCTGAGCACCGCCTTTTCAGGCACATATTCGGTATCACAGCTCGGCCACGGGTTCCAGGCCCTTTCAAAAACGGGCACAGCCCACACTGTCGTTTTGCCCTGATTGACGTTGTCAAAGTCCACCGTCACATCACCTCTGCCGGCACACCGCCCGTATGCAGTAATGTAACCAGCGGCAATATCGGCGTAGATGGCATTTCTTACATCGCCGTCTATCACCAATACGCCCTCCTCGATATTCATACTGTAAGCTCCAGCAGGAATAAATCCACCGCACCTAATAATCCCCCCATCAAGGTTGATAACACATGTACCACTACTGTCCCTGGGAGCAAACATCAGCCACCGTACGGTAAGCGAGCCGCCGGTCATATTGAGAGTGCCAATACCGTCGCCGCCGGCCAGCCAGAGTTCGTCCACGTTAACGTCCCCACCACTCATATTCATCTCGGCCGTACCGCTACCGTCACAGACACGAAGGGCCTCCTCAACATACACGTCACCACTATGGACATTCAATGTCGCCGCTGCATCATCCGGACCAACTTGTAATCTCAAAACACGACAGTTAACAACTCCACCATTTATGTCAATTATACCGCTACCGTCCTCACCTATTTGGAAACTGCCCCCGACAGAGAGGCTGCCGCCGCTAATATATGCTTCCAATCTCCCTCCACTGTTGTAGCCGCCAGTTAAGTCACCGTCGATGGTAATGCTCGGCTCACCACTTATGTTAAGTACCGCCAACCCGTCATCCGCCAGCCGCACCCGCTCGTGGACAGTAATATTCGCGCTGCCGCTTATGTTAAATATGCCGACCGCGTCGTTGCTGTCGACCAGCCGCCATTCGTTGTTGCTTGTAATGGTAGGACTATCAATTATGTTGAGTATACCCGTCCCGCTGTGGATGCCGCTGAACAACCCGTTAATAGTAATATTGGGGCTGCCGCTTATATTTATAGTACCTGTTCCGGTACCACTATTGCACCACGCCCACTCTCCAGTGATGACAATCATCCCGGCTACTAAATCCATAACCTGATTGCTGTCCGAAGCCCATCTGGGCCCGTGGATATCACCAACCATCGTGTCGTAGTCGATTGCGGGGCCGCGTTCCGGCGGCGGGTCAATCAACGCCTCGTCAGATGCCCCGGGTACGCCCGGTGGGTCCCAGTTCAGTGGGTCGTCCCAGAGAACGCTCCAGGGATAAGCATTAGTCCAGGTATACGTAACAGCCGAAGCGCTGTTAAGCAGAGCCAGCAGCAAAACAAGTGAAATTAACAATATCAATCTCTCACGCATAAAGCTCATGCTCCTAAATCTGCAAATACGCTCCCACTAAACAATTAGAAAGACTCCACACCAACTCAGCGTTTGGTAGCGATTATTGCAACAGGGGTACTTGGGCGTGTCTTAAAATAACTTTTATACCCATCTGTGCCAAAGTTCGACGACTATTTTCGCTCACGTTGCCTTGGACACCTCTTCCATAGCTGCCGGTGCCACACCTCCTCCCGCCTCCGCGAGAGCCACCGCCTTCTCAGGCTTTACCTACTCCTTAAACTTCTATAAATCTCTATCTTGCTTTCCCATTTGTGCGAATCAATACCCGTCGACAGAGTCCTGACCTGCCGCCGTGATTGACGCCACCATTTCCATATAAATCGTAACACTCTCATCTCAATCTCCTGCCAAATAGTGCCATTATTATAGCATTATAGCAAAAAAACCGCCGTAATTCAGCCGAAAAACCGTAGAAGGCCCTTTCAGAGCCAGATTTAGGGCAGCAGGAGGGGTTTTTATCGGTCACTGGCGCAAGATTTTTGCCGCTTTTCGCACTCGTTGCACAACGCAAAATAGACCACAATCGCAATTCGCGCAGCCTATTGCCCGAAGTAAGTACAACAATAACGGGTCACGTCGCACACAAAGCGAGAATCACGATATGACTGGCCCTGGCAGAATCAGGGTACCACAGCTAACTTCCCCCACACTCACTCCTTATTCTGAGACCCTCAGGACCGCCGCCGCCCGGAGCTTGGATTGCTTAATGCGAACGAGAACTTCGTTAGCCTCCGCCAACTCAAATTCCTCTATTGTTGGAACGATGGGGATTTGAGCGGCAAGCGGCAGGAATTCCTCGGCGTCCGCCCGCGTGACGTTAGCAACACTTTTGACTTCTTTTTCAAGCCAAAGATATTGGGCATACTCCAGAGCAGGAACCGGCGTTTCCTTGCGAATTGCGTTTATGACCAGTCGCCCGCCTCTATCTAAAACCTCCAGCGCATCACGCACGCATTCGCCCACTGGGGTAAAATCCATAGCTTTATTCAACCTCTCAGGAGGCCTATCTCCAGAACGGCCCGTCCAGGCCGCACCGAGTTTCTTAGCCAACTGCCCATGTTGCTCAGTCTTGGTGAAAACGAAAACCGGGCAATTGGGAAATTTATGTTTGATTACCTGAATCACGATGTGAGCAGAAGCCCCGAAGCCATAGAGGCCGATGACTTCTCCATCTGTGATTTCTGCCAGCCTTACCGTGCGATATCCAATCACCCCGGCACACAGCAGCGGTGCCGCCTGAGAATCCGAAAACGTTTCCGGCAGCAAATAAGCGTAGTCCTCGCAAACCACCATATATTCGGCATAACCGCCGTTGGCGTCTTTGCCCGTCCATTTAGCCTGTTCGCAAAGGTTCTCCTGCCCCGTCCGGCAGAAGCTGCATTTTCCACAAGCCCAATATAGCCAGGTGACACCAACACGGTCACCGATGCTAAATTTCGTCACGGCTTTACCCTTCTCTGCTACCGTTCCAACTACCTGATGACCCGGCACAATGGGCAGCCTACTTGGTATTAGTCTGCCTTCAACTTCATCCAAGTCGGTATGACAGGCCCCGCAAACTGAAACCTTGACCAGAATTTCGCTATCCGCAGGTTCAGGAACCGGCAAATCAACCAGCTCCAAGGGTTTTTCTTCAGCCACAGATGGTTTCTTTAAGACCATTGCCTTCATTTTCAGACTTCCTGCTTCAACTGGTTCTCAAAGACCCGATAAGCATCCTGACCAAAGAGGCAAAACACAACTCTTTCCAGGCCGGTTTCGCCTTTGAGATAATCAATGGTTGTCTTAAGCATTATTTCAGCACACCGATGGATAGGAAAACCGAAAATACCGGCGCTGATGGCCGGGAACGAAATGCTCTTTAGATTATTATCATCAGCCAGCTTAAGCGAGTTCAGCGCAGCGTTTTTCAGTTTTTCATCTTCGTTTCCTTCGCCCATTCGAGGTCCGGCAGCGTGAATCACGTGTTTTGTCTTAAGGTTGCCGGCAGTAGTTATCACGGCTCCGCCGACGAAAGTCCCGCCTATTTTGCTGCATTCCTCCTGGATTCGAGGCCCGCCTTTTTTTCGAATCGCTCCAGCTACCCCGCCGCCCATAATAAGCTGAGCATTGGCAGCATTGACAATCGCCTGAGTCTGCATTTCGGTAATATCACCCTCAACCAGCTCCAAAACCGAATTATTAATATCTACTTTCATAGTATCAGCCTCCCTAATTTTCATCTAAAAGTAGATTATCTTTTCCGAGGCGTATTGAAAGCAAAATTTGGCCGGCGCGAACAAAAAGTTATAAAACCTCTGCTCAGCTTCAGGGCCAGTCTGGATAGGAGGCAAAGTTACGGAGCATCTATCATCCATTGCAATCGAGTGCCGTAATTGCGGCACCGCGGCATAAGTAAACAAATAACCCACCGAACGTAAATCCCACCAAACTTATCCAAAAACAGATTACTCCTGCAGCTTCCGGCAGTAGATAGAGCAAGGACAACACCGCTGCAGTCTAACCAGAGACAGATAGTAAGAGTGGTTATCGGAAAATCTTAGGACCAAACAGTGCTCTTCTTAAGATTCCCAAAAAAATACCCCCGCGTCCGCTGATAGCAGAAGGCGCGGGGGCCACTACTTTGGCAGGAGGGAGATTTGGAGAACCTCCCCTAGTTCCCATATTACACTACCATATTATATTCTAACCCTTCTCCCGGCCACGTCAACAAAAAAATAAGCAAATATGTAAAAAATTTAGCATTTTCTCAAAAAGCGGCTTACCCGCATCCATACGGCGATTCCTCGCCCAAAAAAACGTCCAGCAAGGGCAAAACCGGCTCCTCAGTGATTTCGGCCCCGCAGCCCACACACGAAAAAGACCCTGACACAAGCCAGGGCCGAAAATGCAGCATACGTCCAACCGACATTTTCGACTGCTATTTTATACATCGCCCCGACCCTGTCAATTTTTTTCACGCGCGATTTACCCTTTTCAAAACCCACCTGTGGGAGCCCGCCCTGTCGCTGACAGCACGCCGCTTTCCTGGCTATCTAACCCGAATACAAAAAAAACGAGCTGAGGGGAGGAGTGGTGAGAAAGAGAAGCCCCAGCCCGTTTATAATCCTTCCTAAAACTGCTACGATTGTTACTTCAACGAGTTCCTTGAAAAAGCAAATCTTTCACTTTTTTTGTTTCCCCTGTTGCTGATAACACACCCTCTTCTTATGACAGCGAACCAAAGCAAACCATATTTTGATAACTTGTAACCGTGTTGCGTATTTTCCCGGCCTTAGTCGGTTGGACCTTGCAGTAACGCTTTTCTATTCTGTCAAGCAGTGTTTCTCCCCACCCGGTACCCCCAAAGTACAGGCGGCGGCCGGATTCGAACCGGCGAATAACGGTTTTGCAAACCGTCGCCTTAGGCCTCTTGGCTACGCCGCCAATCCAAGAAAATCACCGTCAGTTTACTCACAATCAGCCAGTTTCGCAACAAAATTCGGTCAATTTGTTTTGAGCCTTTGAGCACTTTTTTGCAACACTTTTGCAGCCCCAAACGTCTATTATTACGCCGGAAGTCCGACACTGCGCCGAGAAAGCAGCTATAGGCTTTTCGGCACAAAAATAGTTGGATTTTAGGACTTTATCGGAGACTCGCGCGAAAAAACCACAGCAAACGTATAATACCTTGTAAACGGCTTTGGGAGTTTTCGCCTCTTGCATTATGTAACCTTTTATGTTACAATGGCATAGATAGCGTGAGGATAGTGCTGTGACAGTACCAGTCCTTTCGGAAAGTGATCTTATGTCTTCAAATTCCTGGATAAAAACGTTGGTGTACTACTCGTTATGTGCCGCTGTGATAGTCGGCCTTTCGGGCGGCTGCAGCACCGAACACCATAAAGTCGATGCTGACGAAGAAGTCTATAAGATTATCAACAGCAAATGGCACGGCAGCTTCGGCCAAAAAGCCAATTACACAATCAGCGACGTTGAGCCATCGTCAAATGACCTGCAGCCTGAAAAACTCATATCCTCATTAGGCATCATAGACCTCTCGAAAGCAGTCGCTATCGCCACGGCACAAAACCGCGAATATCAAACGCAGAAAGAGACCCTTTACTTGATGGCGCTCGATTTAACGCTGGCCCGGCATCAGTTCGCGCGACAGTGGTTTGGCACCGTTGACGCCCAATACGCCGACGACAGCGACGACGAACAGCTAAACACCGGGGGCGAACTCGGCTTCAACCAACTATTAGCCGACGGAGCTCAAGTCACCACCAGTATCGCCATAGATTGGGCACGCTTTCTCACCGGCGACCCTCGGACATCATTGGGCTCGGTCCTCAGCGCGACAATCACGCAGCCTCTTCTACGCGGCAGGGGCCGGAAAATCGCCCAGGAAACTCTGACCCAGGCCGAACGCAATGTTTTGTATCAAATACGCTCATTCAACCGATACCGCAAAACCTTCGTTGTTTCCATCGTCACCGACTATTACCGGGTTTTGCAGGGGCGTAATAAGGTAACCAATGCTCAGAACAATTATGAAAGGGTCGCCGAATCGAAGAGCCGGCTCGAGGCCGAGGCCGGCGTGGGTCGAAGGCCGCGGTTCGAGGTCGACCAGGCCCAGCAGGATGTGCTCAAGGCCAAGGACGGTCTTGTCCGCGCACAGCAGGAGTATGAACAGGCGCTCGATGAATTCAAGATAGAGTTGTCTTTGGAGACGGATGCCGAAGTTGAGTTAGACCAGAATGAATTGAAAGCCCTGGAAGAAATTGGCCTGCACAAATTGGAATATGACTTGGACACCGCTACCGAAACAGCCTTAGTAACACGCCTGGATTTGGCCACCAGCGCCGACAAAATCGATGATACCGCCCGCAAAGTTATGGTCGCTGCCGACGGACTTGGCGCGGAATTGAATCTAATTGGCACCGCAGCCGTAAGTTCAACCGGAAAAACCAGGTACAGCAGATTGGAATTTCACCGCGGCAATTACGGACTTGGTCTCGAAGCCGATTTGCCACTGGACCAAAAAGCCGAACGAAATGCTTATCGTGAAGCGCTGATAACATTGGAACAGCAACAGCGGGAATATGACAACGATGTGGCCACAGTCAAGCTGGATATACGCCAGGCCTATCGACAGTTGAGAGAGGCAGAAGAACGCTACCGCATTCAAAAGAACAGTCTTGAGCTGGCTCAGAAGCGAGTGGACAGCACCGCGATGTTCCTGAAGACCGGAAGAGCCAGGACGCGTGACCTGCTTGAATCGCAGGACGCTCTGCTCGAGGCCCAGAACGAACTGACCGCTGCGCTGGTAGGGCACACGATAGCCAAGTTGAATTTTTTTCGAGACATCGGAGTTTTGCAGGTCAGGCCTGACGGGATGTGGGAGCAACAGGCCCGGATAAATCAGGGAAAACACAATGGAAGAAAAGAACAGTAAAAAGCACAACAAAAAGGCCGCTGCTAAATCAAAACCAGCCAAACGTTTTGTCTGGGTTTTGATTCTTGTAATTATCGCTGCCAGCGCGGTGGCATACGCGTACTTCCGTGGTCTGCCCGGCGGCTCCAACGGTTCGAATATCAAAGCCGGAACGTTTACGGTGCAGCGCAGCAACCTGACTATCAGCGTCACCGAAAACGGCGATATTAAGCCGCTCAATTCACTTATCATTACATCGAAGCTCGAGGACGAAACGACTCTAATCTTCATTGTTGATGAGGGCATCTATATCACACCCGAAGATGTCAATAACGGCAAAATTCTTGTTGAGCTGGATTCTTCAGCAATCAAGCAGGAGGTGATACAGGAGGAAATCAACTTCCTGGACTGCCAGGCCGACTTCACGGCGGCGAAGGAGGCCGTTGGCATCCAGAAGAACCAAAATGAAAGCGACATCGAGGCCGGTCGAATGAAGGTGAGGTTTGGACTGATGGACCTTCAGAAATATCTCGGAGCGTCAGTGTCGGAAGAACTTATCGCCAAGGCCGAAAATTCCCAAAACTGGCAGGACGAAATCAGCTCATTTGTTTACGACCCCAACCTTGGTGGTGAGGCGCTTCAAATGCTGCGTGCGTTGAATTCGAGTATTAAACTCACCGAGGCAAAGCTTGCCCGAGCAAACGACAAGTTAGAAGGGACGCAGGAGCTCTACGACAGCAATTACGTCGCGGAAATCGAGCTCAAGGGGGACCAGCTGGACGTCCAGAGCCTTGAGATTCAAAAGGAGCAGGACGAAACGGCCAAGGCATTGTACGTAAAATACGAATTCGCCAAGCAGACTGTAATGCTTCTGAGTGACTATAATGAGTCCAGGCGGGAACTGGAGAGGATTGAGGCCACCGCACGTTCCAAGCTGGCTCAGGCACAGGCCGAGTTTGAGAAGGAAAAAGCAAAGTACACGTTGGCGGTAGACGAATTGAAGCATGAAAGGGAACAGCTCAAAGCCTGCACTATAAGGGCGACTGTGCCGGGGGAGGTCGTGTACGCCTCGAGTATGGGAAGCAGATGGGAAAGAAGAAGCAGACGTATTGAGGTTGGCGCCGAAATCGACGAGCGCCAAAAAATTATAGCGATACCCGACCCATGCGTGATGAAGGTTGAAGTCTCGGTCCACGAGACCTGGATACATAAGATTCAGCTTGGCCAGGCGACCAGGATAAATGTCGCGGCCTTCCCTGAAGACACTCTAACGGGCGAGGTCATTAAAAAGGCACCCATGGCCGACCCGGAGGAATGGATGAATCCCGACCTCAAGGTCTACTCAACGGACGTAAGGATTAACGGGATGCATAAATCGCTGAAGACCGGCATGACAGCCAAGGTCGAAATTATTATTGAAGAGCTCAAGGATGTTCTTAGCGTGCCAATCCAATCGGTAATTAATCACGAAGGCAAAAAACTCTGTTTTGTAGTAACAAACAAGGGGCCGCGGCACCGCGAGGTCGAGACCGGGGCATTTAACGACAATTTTGTTGAAATCAAGAGCGGTTTATCAGAGGGGGAGAAGGTCCTGCTGAATCCGCCGCGGCTGGACGAATCCGAGGCGGGGCAAGAATAGGGCGACTCAACCATTCCTGGTTGATTGAGTTGGAATATGTTTGGCTCGTAGCTCGATTGCGATATGGCAATAGTTGATATTAGAAATCTTTGCAAGGTTTACCAGCTCGGTACATTCGAGGTATCGGCGCTTCGTGACTTTGATTTGGACATTGAGCAGGGCCAGTATATGGCGATTATGGGCCCGAGCGGTTCGGGTAAATCCACTCTTCTGAATGTTCTGGGCTGCCTGGATACTCCAAGCAGCGGCATTTATAATCTTGCCGGCGAGGATGTTTCGAGCCTTGACGACAATGAACTCTCGGCCATACGCGGCTCACGGATAGGTTTTATTTTCCAGTCCTATAATCTAATCGCTCAACTGAACGTGATTGAGAATATTGAAGTCCCGATGTATTACCAGGGCGTCGGCGAACACAAAAGCTTCGCCCGCGCAAAGGAATTGGCCGAGATGGTCGGTCTTGGAGACAGGCTCAAACATCGACCCTCAGAACTCAGTGGCGGCCAGCAGCAGCGGGTTGCCATCGCACGGTCTCTGGCCAATGACCCTGTGATAATTCTGGCCGATGAGCCGACGGGCAATCTGGATTCCGAAAGCGGCGCTGAAATTTTAAGCATCCTCGATGACCTGCATCAAAGGGGCAAGACCCTGATTGTTGTAACCCATGATGAGAATATCGCCAAACAGGCCGAGAGAATAATCTATCTTCTCGACGGGCGGATAGAAAGACAGGAGTATAGCCATAAGCGGTAATAATTATGCGTTGGTTTGGTATTAAAAGGACGGTCAAGTTAGGGGTCAAAAGCCTTTGGATGCACCGGTTGCGCTCCACGTTGACAACGCTGGGCATTGTTTTCGGCGTCTGTTCCGTCATCGCAATGCTGGCTATTGGAGAAGGAGCCAGCCGAGAAACGCAGGAGGCGATAGCCAGGCTCGGCAGCACGAACCTGATTATTGAAACGGTTGAGCCGCCGCAGGAGCAGGCCGATAGCGGAGAGGTGGAAACGGTGCGAAACTACGGTTTAACATATAACGACGCCGAATCAATCCGCAACACGATACCCGATGTCGAGGTGGCCGTTCCTATTCGTGAAGTAGACCAGCAGGCGAGATACCTAAATCGTAAAGTGGCCATTAAGATTGTCGGCACTATCCCGTGGTACACCGAGATTGCGCCTATTCGAATGATTCGCGGCAGATTCCTCAGCAGTATCGACCTGCACCATCAGCAGAGTGTCTGTGTGGTTGATGAGGACGTGGCAAGAGCATTGTTTGCCTTTGATGACCCGATGAGTCAGCATGTTAGAATACAGGGCAGTTTTTACCGGGTCGTTGGCATATCTGCGGCATTTTCTTCGGTGAACGGCGGTAAGGGCTTCGGCAGCGATATGACAGCTCTGGCAAGTCCGGGTACCGGAGCCATGGGCACGATTTATGTCCCCTTGACCACCGCCAAGGTTCGCTTTGGCGAGCTGTCGTTCAGCTTTAGCGGCGGCAGCCGCAGCGCCTCGAAGGTGGAACTGCAGAAAATCACGGTAAAGGTCAATCCGAAGGACCGGATGCTGGGCTTGAATGATATGTTGGCTATGCGTGATACTCTCGATGTGCTGCTTGACCGTCTTCACGACAAAGAGGACTACCGTATAGTGGTTCCGCTGGAGCTCTTGCTCCAGGCCGCCCGGACCAAGCGGATTTTCAATATCGTGTTGGGCTCGATTGCCGCAATTTCGCTGCTGGTCGGAGGCATAGGCATTATGAATATTATGCTGGCCAGCGTCAGCGAACGCACCCGGGAAATCGGTATCCGCAGGGCCCTCGGAGCAAGAAAACGCGATATTATCATTCAATTTCTCTCTGAGACGGTGATGCTGACCTTGATGGGAGGGTTTCTCGGAATTATTTTGGGTGTTATTATTCCCTATGCGGTGACCAAATTTGCCGATATGCCAACGGTTATTACGCCCGCCTCGCTGATTTTGGCCTTTGGAATCAGTGCGACAGTTGGCATAATTTTTGGCCTCTATCCCGCCTATCGCGCCGCCAATATGGACCCCATCGAATCCCTGCGGCATGAGTAGATTGTTTCTTCACACCCACTTCCGTAGCCCCGGAATGGGCCTTTTGAGCAGCCCTTAACCTCCGCCACTGCATGATTAAGCAGGAACGCTTTATTGGAAACGCTTGTGCAAAACCTTGCAGTATCGCCTGAAATTGCCGGCGATTGCAGACGTCTCGGCCCATTTTTCTCTTTGTTTCTGTAACCTTTTATTGTATAATAACATAGATGTAGACGGGGACGGTCAAGTTGGGGTGGACTTATGCAATAAAAGAGCTATGAATCCCGTCTTTAGCTAACGTATAAGAGGTCTTTAAACATGATAGGAGCTAAGCCCCAAAGCGCTTTTGTGTCTTGTGAATATTCGGCAGTGCCGCGGCCGCTTCCGGCGCTGTGCGCCGCGACTGCCGTCGCTTTGCTGATTGTCTTGACAGGATGCAGGACCCCTTCCGAGCACCGGCTCGATGCGGACAAAGTAGCTGCAGACATAATACAGGAAAAGCAAATGCAGGCCCTCGGTCGGACCAGCCAATTCAGCGTTGAACGACCAAGTGATATTCTTCGTCGCAGGCTTTTGCTCAAACAAAATTTGCCATACTCAAGCCAGGCATCTTTGGGAACTGACAAACTGAAGACTATCGAGCATTGGCCGGAAGACGATTATCCCAAAGCCCAGTCCTCACTCGAACCTGTTTTGCTTCTGGAGACCGGCAAAGCACCTCAACTATCGCTTGTGCAGGCATTACAGATAGGAGCCAGCAACAGTTTTGAATATCAGACGCTAAAAGAAAATATTTTCCAGGCTGCATTAGACCTCGACCTGGAACGTAACGAGTTCCGTAACATCTTCGCTGGGCAGGTCGAAAGCCTTATCAGTACGGATGCGACAGGTGGCAGAACTGTCAGCGGCACCGAATACAGCGGAGCAGCCGGTTTGAGCAGGAAGCTCCAAAGCGGAGTCGAATTGAGCACGGCATTGGCAATCGACCTCGCAAATCTAATGACCTTGAACCAAGCTTCAGCATTTGGAATAGCCGGCGACGCCACCATCGCCATCCCCCTGCTAAGAGGTTCAGGAAAACATATTGTTACTGAGCCCCTCACCCAGGCCGAGCGTAACGTTGTATATGCCATCTATGACTTTGAGAGATTCAAGCAGACTTTCGCTGTTCAGATTGCCAGCCAGTATCTCGGTGTTCTCAGACAGCTTGACCAGATCAAGAACGCCGAGGAAAACTACCGCAGTACAGTGCTATCAGCCCGTCGCTCACGCAGATTCGCCGAGGCAGGCAGACTGTCACAAATACAGGTCGACCAGGCAGTTCAAAACGAACTGAGAGCCCGCAACCGCTGGATTAGCGCAGCCGAGTCATACAAGAGTGCACTTGACTCATTCAAGAGTCTGTTGGGTTTGCCGCCTGATGCCCGAATGGACTTAGACAGGGCCGAACTGGAGAAATTGACTGCACCCGCGTCCAAAATAATGGCAGATATCGTTCGCCAAGAAGAAGCAGGAGAAAAAGGACGAACACCCCCGGCAGATGCACCCATCGAATTAGCACCGCCCAGCCGCGAAGATGCCGGTCCATTGGAAATAGATGAATCTTTGGCGGTAAAACTCGCCCTGAACAATCGTCTTGATTTGCGCGTCGCAGAAGGCGAAGTCTACGATGCTCAAAGAGCGGTCGTGGTTGCAGCTGATGCGCTGGGCGCAGAACTTACCCTCTTCGGAACTTCCGAACTCGGCAGCAGGCGCGAAATCAGCTCAGCTACTGCTGACGACGCCCAGCTTCGAACAGACAAAGGTAAGTATTCTGCTTTGCTCACCCTTGACTTGCCGTTTGAAAGAACTGCTGAGCGTAACGCTTACCGAAATAGTTTTATCTCGCTGGAGCAAGCGGTACGGGACGTACAGATACTTGAAGACCAAATCAAACTCGACGTTCGCAACCAGCTCCGCGACCTGCTTGAGTCGCGCGAGAGCCTTAAAATTCAGGCCAACTCTGTTATTGTGGCCGAAAGGCGGGTAAAAAGCAGCAATCTCTTCTTCGAGGCCGGCGAAGTCCCAATTCGTGACGTGCTGGAAGCACAAGATGCCCTGCTTTCAGCGCAGAATTCGCTGACTTCGGCTATCGTAAGTTACAGAGTGGCTGAATTGGAATTGCAGATTGATATGGGATTGCTAAAAGTCGATGAAAAAGGACTATGGCAGGAGTATTCTCCGAAGGAAAATAAAAATGTCAAAGAATGATACTGTAATCCGCCTCCGCAAAAAAAGGCCTTTCATGTTTATCACCGCTGTTTCAGCCTTGGCTCTAATCGGCGTCGGCGCTGTCATTTTTGCTGCGTCCAAAGCCAATAATAACCCAAAAAGCAATCTCGCTACGTTCGTAGTGAAACAAGGGCCTCTCAGAATCAGCGTAACCGAGTCCGGAACCATCAAGGCACGCGACCAGGTCATCCTCAAAAACGAGGTGGAGGGAGTTACATCTATTCTCTACCTCAGACCCGAAGGCACACGAGTCAACAAGGGCGACCTGCTGGTGGAGCTGGACGGCAGCCAGTTGTTGGACGCCAAAATCGACCAGCAAATCAAGGTCCAAAACACCGAGGCAGCTTTCATCGGCGCACGCGAGAACCTGGCTGTCGTCGAAAACCAGGCTCAAAGCGACCGTGACATAGCAAAGTTGAATCTTACATTCGCCGGGCAAGACCTCAAACAATACAAGGAAGGAGAGTATCCCAATCAACTCAAGGAGGCCAACGGGCAAATCGCACTGGCCGACGAGGAAGTCACCCGGGCCCAGGAAAAATATGATTGGTCCACGACGCTTTTCGAAGAAAAGTATATCTCACAGACAGAGTTAAAAGCCGACGAACTGGCCTTGAAAAGGAAGAAGCTCGAACTCGAAGTCGCAAAAAATAATCTCAATCTGCTGCAGAAGTTCACCTACCAAAGAAACCTGGCACAACTCGAAAGCGATGTCAACCAGGCCGATATGGCCCTTGAACGTGCAATTCGCAAGGCAAGAGCCGATGTAGTACAGGCCGAAGCCGACCTCAAAGCCAAGCAGTCTGAATATGGGCGCCAGACCGATAAGTTAGAAAAGAACCTGGAGCAAATTGAAAAAACCAAGATATACGCACCCAATGACGGCCTCGTAATTTATGCAACCAGCGCTAGACGAGGCAGTTGGCGCAGGAGTACTGAACCCCTCGACGTAGGCCAGGGCATGCGCGAACGCGAAGAGTTGATATATCTTCCCACCGGCTCGGCCGTTAACGCTGAAGTTGATATCCACGAGACAAGCCTGAAAAAGGTCCGAGTTGGTCTGCCCGCAATAATTACAGTCGACGCGCTGCCGGGGAAAACCTTTCTCGGCAAAGTCACTCATATCGCTCCCCTGCCCGATGCGACGAGCATGTGGATGAATCCGGACCTCAAAGTTTATAACACCGAAATAAATGTGGATGGCAATGACAGCAGCCTTCGCACAGGGATGAGTTGCAAAGCGGAAATCGTAATAGCACAATATCCGGATGCGACGTATGTACCTGTCCAGGCCGTCCTGCGGGTCGCGGGAGAAACAACCGTCTATGTCGTAAACGGCAGAAAAATCGAGCCGCGAAGAGTCGAGATAGGTTTCGACAACAACAGAATGGTACGAATTATGAGTGGACTCCAGGAAGGTGAAGTCGTATTGCTTACCCCCCCGCTTAAATCTGCCGCTGTCGAACGGTACGCAGAGAAAAGCGCCGCCGAGAATCCTCTTACTGAGGGAGTTTACAGGACCATAGATGACAGACTCGAGAAAACTGTGAACCGCGGGCAATATACCAGCCAGGGACCACCCACAGATGTCAATGGACTACATAAAACAACCGACGGTCGCCGAGGAAAGTCTGGTACCGACCGTATGGATCCCGGCCGCAGAACAAAGATGGGGTCGAATTTCAAAAATATGTCTCCTGAACAAAGAGAAAAGATGCGAAAAAAAAGGCAGGATGGGAATAGATAGATGCACAGCCAATCATACTCCAACTCCGACGCTGATATAATCAGGCTGGAAAATGCAGAGAAGATATATCAAATGGGAAAGCAGCAGGTCAGAGCACTGGCGGGAGTGACAATATCTTTCAAACGCGGCGGCTTCTGGGCAATAATGGGCCCCAGCGGCTCAGGAAAAAGCACAATGATGAATGTCCTCGGGTGCCTCGACCACCTGACCACAGGACACTATATCCTTGAAGGTCAGGATGTGAGTACCATGGATGACGATTCCCTCAGCGAGCTTCGGCTCAGGCATTTGGGCTTCATCTTCCAGAGTTTTAATCTGATATCACAATTGACCGTCCAGAGAAATATCGAATTGCCCCTTTATTATCTGGGATGGGACGCTCGCAAAAGCGCTGAACGCGCGCAGGAACTTGCGCATAAAGTAGGACTTGAAGGCAGGCTTGACCATCACCCCGCGGAACTCTCAGGCGGGCAAATGCAGCGGGTCGCCATCGCCAGAGCGCTTGCAAATGACCCGCAGATACTTTTTGCCGATGAGCCTACAGGTAACCTGGATACCGCTACCGGCGAACAGATTTTGCAGGTCCTCGTTGAGCTTAATGAGCAGGGCAAAACGATAATTATGGTCACCCACGAATCTCACGTGGCCGCACACTCGAAGCACCGCCTGCACATGCTGGACGGCCTGATCGAGCGAATTGATGGGGACAACTGATGCACCAAATAAAAATTGTCCGAAACATTCTGTCGGGTATTGAAAATCTCCTCCTGCACAAGCTGCGCTCTTTGCTCACAATGCTGGGCATTGTATTCGGCGTGGGCAGCGTAGTTGCAATGCTCGCTGTCGGAGAAGGAGCCAGTGCACACGCGCTCGAGCAGATTCATAAACTCGGCAGCAACAATATAATCATCTCTTCAATCAAATCCGTGGAGGAAGAAGCTACTGCTACCGCCCATTCCCACATGAGCATCTACGGGCTGACCTATGAAGATTACACCAGAGTGGTTGGAAGTTTTAGCACAATAGAACAAGCGGTTTCTGTAAAGCTCTTGCGCAAGGAATCTCGTCTCGGAGAAAGAGCAATGGAACTGCGCGTTGTAGGTACAACGCCGGCCTGGTTTGACCTTGTGCCAAGAGACACTATTGCAGGCCGTGTCATTAGAGCTGAGGATATACAAGATGAGGCCGCCGTGGCTGTCCTTACCGAATTTGGCGCCCGAAAGCTCTTGGCTACCGAATCCACCATCGGCCAGTATATCCGCATAGGCCTGGACGTTTTCCAGGTAGTCGGAATTGTCAAGAGTGAAGGCGGCCAGGCCGGAAATATCCAGATACCCGACCAGGAAGTTGACGTTTATATCCCTATTGAAGTCGCACGAAAATACTTCGGCGATATTACCACCCGAAGGACTGCCGGCGGCCGTGAACGCGAAAAGGTGGAGTTACACCAGATTATCGTCCAGGTCCAGGATAGAAACGTTGTCGAGTCCACAGCCAAAGGAATCGAAGAAGTGATAAAACGTTTCCACAAGAAAAAAGATTATAAAGTCAGCGTTCCGTTGGCATTGCTGAGACAGGCTGAGGCCACCAAGCGAACATTCAATATTGTATTAGGTTCAATTGCAGGTATTAGTCTGGTTGTCGGTGGAATCGGAATTATGAATATTATGCTCGCCACCGTCACCGAAAGGACCCGTGAAATCGGAATTCGACGCGCCATCGGCGCCAAGAGAAACCAAATCATCAGCCAGTTTCTTATAGAAACGAGCGTCCTTTCCACAATTGGCGGCCTTATTGGAATAGGTCTTGGAGTTCTAATACCGTCCTTAATAACTCATTTTGCAGATATGCCAACTGTTATTACCCCCGGCAGCATCTTCCTGCCTTTGTTTATCAGTGCCGGTATCGGTATTATCTTCGGATTATACCCCGCCGTACGCGCTGCCAAAGTGGACCCCATCGTTGCCTTGCGCCACGAATAGTTTTTTTACAAACGCCTCTGCCCTGTTGAAAACACTTAAAAATTGTCATTCTGAACGAAGCGCAGCGGAGTGAAGAATCTCTTTCCAGTTAAAATTAAAGATTCTTCGCCTGCCTATGGCAAACTCAGAATAACACCTATGGGGCTTTCAACAGAGCAAATTGGAAGCTGAGTTTGTCTCATTTTTGCTGAAGACATATAGAAGACTTGCCCGACGACCGGGAATGGCCGGCATATGCACATCCCAGGGCGAATTTCGAGTTAGAAGCTAAAGCCCGGATAGTTTTAGGCAAGAAATTCAGAACGGGCGAAAATTACTTGAAGTCATTGTGTTTTTCGGATAGATACGTCAGATTAACAGCGATACGAAGTCAGCACTATCGCTCGGCAAAGGTTATACGGGCAACATTGGACCGGATGAAGCGTATAAGCAACAGCTTCTTATTAAAGGGAAATAGATAATGGCTAAATCATCCCGCAAACGCAAGCCCAATTGTGGCGGCAAATCCTTATCCACCAGGGCAATACATGCCGGTGAGCCAAGGGGAAAATATGCCGATTCCTTGACAACCCCCATCATTCAAACCTCCACATTTACATTCAAAAACAGCAAAGCAATCGAAGATTACACCAAGAAAGGAAAGCAACGTTATGAGTACGGCAGATATGGCAATCCTACCGCAACCATCGCTGAAAGACGACTTGCCGACCTCGAAGGCGCCGAGGACTGCGTAGTTTTCTCTTCCGGAATGAGCGCCATAACTACCACTATTCTCTCTTTGCTTCGGTCCGGCGACCATATCGTTATCACCGACGACAGCTACAAGAAGACACTTGAATTTTGTAAATCCTACTTGAAACAATTCGGCATCGAGTGCACCATTGTCCCGTTCGGAGATTATGAAATTCTGGAGAAAGCCATCAAAAAAAACACACGCTTCATATTCTCTGAATCACCAACCAATCCTTATTTGAATGTCTTTGACCTTGTTAAAATCAAAAAGATAGCAGATAGACATAATGTCCTGACGCTCATAGATAGTACCTTCAGCACTCCCTTCAACCAGAGACCCACAGAGTTCGGCATGGACCTTGTCCTGCACAGTGCTACAAAGTACCTTGGAGGACACAATGATATCCTGGCTGGTGCCGTGCTGGGAAGGACAGAGCTGATTGACACCATACGAAATTTACATAAGTCAATGGGCGGAACAATCGACCCCCACTGCTGCTATCTGCTGCTGCGAGGGCTTAAAACATTTCCATTACGGCTAAAGAAACAAAACGAATCCGCCCTAAAGGTTGCAGAGTTTCTTGAAAACCACCCTCGTATCAAAAGAGTCTACTATCCTTTCCTTAAAAGTCATCGTCATTATAAAATAGCAAAGGAGCAGATGTCCGGCGGCGGCGGGGTCGTCACATTTGACATCAAGGGCAATCTCAGTACTGCAAAACGGTTCCTCGACGCCCTGAAATTGTGCTACATCGGACCAAGCTTCGGCGGCGTTGAAACATTGATAACGCATCCCGCCCTGGTATCTTATTACGACTACACGAGGAAACAACGTTACGCGTTAGGAGTCACCGATACCCTTTTCAGGCTCGCCGTGGGACTTGAAGATGTTGAAGACATTATTGAGGACCTGGAGAGAGGCTTGAAACGGTAACAGCATGTTCGCACCATAGCAGCCAGGGACGAATTTCAGGCCGTTGACGTAGGAATTCTGCCACAGAAAAATGTGAGCCACAAAACAACTGCTATGCAAAAAATTAGGCCAACTGTAAAACCACAGGATATTATATGTGCCGAAGTAAGGGCTGAACCCAACGCTTTAGTTGTCTTTGGCGCATCCGGAGACTTGACCCGCAGAAAGCTGCTTACCAGCCTCTTCGAGCTTTACAACCGCGACCTGCTTGACGAACGCTTCTACTTAATAGGTTGCGGCAGAAAAGAGCTTTCAGATAAAAAGTTCCGCCAAATCGCCCAACAAGCAGTACAGAAGAAGGCTGACAATTTATCATCAGAAGAGCTAAGAGCTTTCACCAGCAAACTCTACTATATAAGTGGCGATTACACTGACGCTTCACTTTATGACAACGTCAAAGCCAAGCTCAGCGAATTAGACAAAAAGCATAAAGTTGACGGCGCCCATATTTTTTACCTCGCTGTCCCTCCCTTTCTGTACGGCTCAATCGTAAAAAACCTGTGCTCCGCAGGATTATCTCGCGCCGGTGAGCCTGACTCCAAGCATCAGCCCCGATTGGTTGTCGAAAAGCCTTTTGGCAGAGATTTGCAAAGCGCCGTTGAATTGAATAAAACAATCGGCGGATGTTTCGATGAGTCCCAAATATACCGAATCGACCATTACCTCGGAAAGGAAACCGTTCAGAACATCTTGATATTTCGCTTTGCCAACACCATCTTCGAACCCGTTTGGAACCGCAATTACGTCGACAGCGTCCAGATTACCATAGCCGAGACAATCGGAGTTGAACACAGAGCAAGCTACTACGATAAGAGCGGTGCCCTCCGGGATATGTTCCAAAATCACATGCTGCAAATGCTCGCCCTGGTAGCGATGGAGCCGCCGATATCCTTCGAAGCCGACCGCCTCCGCGATGAAAAAGTTAAGCTGCTGCATGCGATTCGGCCTATTGAACTCGACCAGTGGAACCAGCTTATCGTCCGAGGTCAATATGGCCCGGGCTCGATAGATGGTAAACAAGTTGTCGGCTATCGGTCGGAACCCGACGTAGACCCAAAGTCTAAAACCGAAACTTTCGTCGCTGCAAAGCTGTTCATAGACAACTGGCGCTGGAAAGGTGTCCCCTTCTACCTGCGAACCGGCAAAAGGCTGGCCTGCAAGGATACCGAGATAGCTGTCACCTTCAAAAAAATCCCACATTCGATGTTTGTCTCAGCCGGCCTGGATGACGTGCCTTCAAACATCCTTATATTGCAGATACAGCCTGAGGAAGGAATTTCCCTGAGCTTTCAGGCCAAGCGGCCCGGCTCAAAAATTTGTATGAGCACACTCAATATGAGTTTCAGCTATAAGGACGTCTTCGGCGTTCATATGCCCGAAGCATATCAGAGATTGCTCCTGGATTGTATGGTAGGCGACCAAACCCTCTTTACCAGGTACGACGGCGTCGAAATCGCCTGGGAATTACTGACGCCCGTTCTCGAGGCCTGGCAAAAAGACCACTCAGAACCACACGTATATCCTGCCGGCTGCGAGAGCTTCCCCGAAGCTGACAGCCTCATCGAAGCCGACGGCCGAAACTGGCGAAAGCTCGGAGCAATATAACTTCAGTTGATTGCGGAGGCCAAGAATTATGGACATATTGCAGTTTGCAATGGAAAAAGAAAAATACAGCGAGGATTACTATCGCCAATTGGCCGGTAAAGCAGACAATAAGGGGCTTCAGAAAATATTTAGTATGCTGGCCGACGAAGAGGCAAAGCATTACTCTGTTGTTGAGCAGATGAAAAGCAAAATACCCGAAAGAGTCTCCAATACGGATGTGCTTTCAGACGCCAAAAGCATCTTCGAGCAGGTCAAACAAGCAGCGGACAAATTTAGTTTCGAAGCAAGTCAGGTCGAAACTTATAAAAAGGCCCAGGACATCGAAAAAGACAGCAGAGAATTTTACCTGCAAAAAGCCGACGAAGTCCAGGACCATTGCCAAAAAGGCATTTTCAGGAAGTTGGCTGAGGAAGAAAACAAACATTATTTCTTATTAGACAATATAATTGAGTTCGTATCCCGCCCTGAGCAATGGCTTGAAAACGCCGAGTTCCACCACCTCGAAGACTACTAATCAATCCACGGTTTAGAATCCGCAAGTTTGAGAAAATTATCATTTGACAAAACGACCGTTTTACAGGATACTACTTCGTTTACAATATTGTTTGGAACCTCCAAACAAGCAAAAACCGGGTGGGGTGTCGTTGCACCCTGCACGTCTTAAATAGCAGGTTTCCACGGCTCAGGAAAAATTGGGCGGCAATGACGGACATCGTGTCAGGTTTGACAGCAGCTATTTTGCAGTAATGCAATCCTGGCAACCAGGGTAATATAGGTTGACTTGTGCGGTAGGTTAATTTGTATGGACGCTTACAAACCGACAAACAGCCACCAGCTTCGCTATTACATAGCGCTCGGTGCTCCCCCGACGCGAACGCCCGCGGAAGGCGCCGAACCTTTTATGCGGCCGGAAGTTGGCTTCAACCCCTCCTGGTTCCACAAGTTTTGCGGCGTTGATTTCTCGAAACGATGGCACGCCGACCCCGACTACAGGCTGCAATGTCACCGCCTTATGACAGATGAAATTAAGCGTCGATTTCCCGGCCGTGATATCGGCGAAGCAAACGACAACAAACCACCCGACCTGATTACCGGTATGTATGGCTGTGCCGTCGTGCCAGCTATGTTCGGCCAGCCAATAAAGTATTTTCCTGACAAGTGGCCCGCGCCCCACGCCGAGCCGCTTACAGACCAACAGGCTGATTCGCTGTCCCCGCCGGACCTCGATAACAACGAGTTTTTTCAGGGAATCCTCAATCAACTCGATAGAATCGAGCAGTTGACAGGCACCGCAAGAGGATATCTGAATTGGCAGGGAGTGCTCAACACCGCTTTTCGCCTCCGCGGAGAAAGAATTTTTATGGACCTCTTCGATGCACCACAACGCGCACACCATATCTTTGATTGCGTCGCAACAACAATGATACAGGGCATAAAAAAACTGCACCAGCATCAAAGGAAAGCAGGCGTAGACGAAAAGTTCGCCACAATTTCAAACTGCGTCGTAAATATGATAAGCGCAGACCATTACCGCGAACATGTCTTGCCATTCGACTCAAAAATAAGAGCGGAATTCAAAAACTTCGGCATCCACAACTGTGCCTGGGTCGTAGACCCATATATGGAGGCCTACGCAACCGTGCCCAAACTCGGATATATTGATATGGGAATAACATCCGACTTTAAAAAAGCAAAACGCCTCTTTCCCAATACACGCAGGAACATACTTTACACCTCGATGGACCTGGTAAATAAATCCGATGACCAGATTCGCAGCGACTTTGGGCACATCGCCCAGGAGCTGGCGCCCTGCGACGTCGGCCTGCCCGATATCGAGGTTGATGTCCCCGACGAGCGCATATTGTTTGCTATGGACCTCTGCAGGCAATTGAGTAACAAATACGGAGAGAATAAGAATGAGTAAAAAAACTGTGGACGTAAAAAAACTTGAAGAAATAGCCCATCGGACCCGGATTAATGTTGTCAAGATGATAGCCAAGTCCGGCGTCGGCCATCTCGGCGGTTCAGTGTCAATTGCAGAGATATTGGCGGTTCTGTATTTTCACGAGCTCAGAATCGACCCCAGGAACCCCGAATGGGAAGACCGCGACAGGTTCGTCCTGTCCAAAGGCCATGGCTGTCCGGCTCTATACGCTACTTTCGCCGAGGTAGGTTATATCCCCAAAGATGTTTTGCCGACCCTTCACCAGATTGACAGTATCCTTCAGATGCATCCTGAGCGAGGCGTATGTCCCGGCATTGAAATGAGCACCGGCGCGCTCGGCCAGGGCTTATCGGCAGCCGTAGGGATGGCAATAGGCGCCAACATAAAGGGCAAAGACTTTCGCGTCTATGCCCTGCTGGGATGCGGCGAATGCAACGAGGGACAAATATGGGAAGCTGCAATGTCCGCCTCAAAGTTCGAGCTTGATAATCTCACTGCAATAATAGACTACAACAAGTTCGCGCTTTCCGGCAGAACCCAGGAGGTGATGCCCCTCGAACCGCTTTATGACAAATGGGCCGCCTTCGGCTGGCACGTCATTGAGGCAAATGGACATTCCGTCACTCAGCTAATTAACGCCCTTGACGAAGCAAGACAAATAAAAGGCAAACCAACTTTCATAATCGCTCACACCGTAAAAGGACGCAACATCTCATATATTGAAGACACCTGGCCGAGCCACTCCGTCCAAATGACTGCAGAACAGGTTGAAAGCACCCTCAAAGAGCTTGGTTGTTCCAAAGAAGAAATCAAATCTACTTTAGCACAGATGAAGGAGAAAAAATAGATGTCGGAAAAAATAGCACCCAGAGACGTCCTGGGCCAAACACTCACGGATTTAGGAGCCACTAATCCCAACGTTGTAGTCTTAGATGCAGACTTCTGGCCGGCTTCCAAAGTCGCCGCTTTCAAAGACCGTTTTCCTAAAAGGTTCATCCAGGTCGGCATCGCCGAGCAGAACATGATGGGAATCGCAGCAGGCCTGAGCACCCTCGGCTTTAACTGCTTTGCCTCGACCCTGTGTGTCTTCTGCTCCAGAAGGGCCTGTGACCAGGTAACAGTCTCTATCGCCCTGGCCGGACTAAACGTCAAAATCCTCGGACTCTATGCAGGTCTTTTTGTGGGCAAAAACGGCGCGTCACATCAGGCCCTCGAAGACATAGCCATTATGAGGTCAATCGCCCGCATGTCTGTCGTCCAGCCGGCGGACGCCCTCGAAACCGAACAGATAGTCAGATTCGCCGCCGACTATGACGGCCCCATGTACATACGAGTAGGGAGGGACCCCAGACCCCAGCTCGTACCTGACGGCTATAAATTCCAGTTGGGAAAAGCCGTGACCTTAAAAGACGGCAAGGACGTCACCCTGATTGCCTGTGGAGACTTGATGGAGGATACTCTCAAAGCAGGCAACTCTTTGAAAGAAAAAGGCATTGACGCAAGAGTCATTAATATGAGCTCTATCAAACCCATCGATGAGGATGCGATTGTAAAAGCAGCCAAGGAAACAGGCGGAATAGTAACCGTCGATAATCACAACATCTACGGAGGATTAGGCTCCGCAGTTGCCGAAGTAGTATGCGAAAAAATGCCCGTAAGAGTAAAAAGGATAGGAGTAAAGGATGTCTTCGGCAAATCCGGCACAAACGAGCAAATGCAGAAAAAATTCGGCTTAAGGGCCGAGGATATAGAAAAAGAAGTTATAAGCTTTTTGGAAAATTGAGCAGGGACATATCAATACGTTTCTCTGTTCAGCAATATACAAGAAGAACTCATTGAATTACAAAAGCACAGTTAAAAAGAAAGGAGCCAGCGAATGAGCGGGCAAAAAAAGTATCAAGGCGTAGTAGTTCCAATGGTGACCCCCTTCACCGACAAAGGAGAAATTGATATAGACGCGGCAAAACGCGTAACAGAGCACATAGTAGCCGGCGGCGCCTGCCCCTTTGTGCTCGGAACCACCGGCGAAGGTACATCCGTACCTGAATCAGCCCGCCCTGCATTTGTAGAGGCGACGGTCAAGCAAACTGCCGGCCGAACCCAAACTTACGCAAGTATTGCAAGTAATTGCTTTAAAAATTCAGTCGAAGCAGCCAAAAAATATTTCGACCTCGGATTAGATGCCGTGGTCGTCAATCTGCCCAGCTATTATCCACTGACGCCCGACCACATGCTAAAGTTCTACGAAAAGCTGGCCGAGAGCATCCCCGGCCCAATGATGGTTTACAATATTACGATAACGACCCATATGTCGATTCCCCTCGATGTCGTCGACAAACTCAGCCAGCACCCGAGAATTGTCGGCCTTAAAGACTCCGAGAAAAACGAAGAGCGCTTCAAAGAGGCCATCAATATGTGGAAGGACAGGTCCGACTTCTCACACTTCACCGGCTCCGCCGGACTCTCTACAATGGCCCTTCTGCTCGGCTCCGACGGCATAGTCCCCAGCACCGGAAACTTCGTCCCCAAGGTATACCGCGACCTCTACGAAGCCGGCACAAAAGGCGATGAAGCGACCGCTAACAAGCTCCAGGAGCTAACCAACGAAATGGGCAAAGTCTATCAAAAAGGCAGAATCCTCAGCCAGTCCTTAGCCGGCCTGAAGGTCATCATGAACGAGCTCGGCCTGTGCGGCACCGCAGTTCTGCCTCCACTCTACAAAACCGGACCTGAAGAAATAAAGAAAATAAAACAGGAGATGGCCGGACTCGAAATAGCCAAACACAGCGGCATATAAGAAAACCAACCAATAATCAATAACAGGGACAGCCACGAATGGCTGGCAGCGTCCCTTGACAAAACGATAAGATTGTAGCCCACCGAAATACAAGATACAAGGGTGGGGCTTGCCCCACCAAAATCAAGGTAGGCTGTGCCATGCACACCTTTTCCTCTGTCAAGAGGCTCATTTCAATACTATTTTTTTATGCGAATGAGCACACTCTCTAAGATACAGGTTAATCAAGTTTTGATAGGCAACTCCTGTCTCCTCCGCCAGCTCTTTAAAATATTCAATCACATCAATCCCAAGACGTAGTGTCACCTGTTTCTTTAGGTTCTTTGCATAAGGGTTCTTGCGCCCTTTCATCTTCGAAAAATCATATTCTTTCCTCATCCTATTTCCCCAATATAAACTCTTTGTTCTTTCTTCGTTGTTGTTCTCGCGGAGATAATCCTAATCTCTGAACCATCCTTCCGCAAACAATAGCAAACAACCAGGACGCGGAGACGACAACTTATTCCTAACATCAAAAACCTGTCCTCATCCCCTGAGTGGTCCGGGTCAAAATATTCAATGGCATTTTCGTCAAAGAAAACCGTAAAAGCCTCTTCGAAGGATACCTTGTGCTTCTTACGGTTCTGCTTGGCCTTATTATCGTCCCAGGAAAACACCAGCTTGCTCATAATTATAATATAATGCTATTAGCATTATCAGTCAAGAAAAAAATCGACCTCAGCTGCAAAAAAATCCCTCCCAAATCAAAGGCCCGGTGCTAATCGTACCCGGCCCTTATAATTCCCGGCGACCTGGCAGTATTGACGGGCTCTCACCCCAAAACTTTGTCCCCGAACGTCTTAGTCGGGCATCCCAGCTATGAGCGACCAAAACGCAGAAATTTCACTATGAAATTCGAGCTTCAATTTCCGGTCAAATTTGACTCTCAGTAGTGGTAGGGTAAGGCTTGTCCCACCAAAATCAAGGTAGGCTGGGCCATGCCCACCAAACCCGACCGAACCAGCGCCTGCACTCGCGTTACCCGTACTCGTGCTACTCGTGAAACGGGTACGAGTACCACAGGTGCGAGTGGCTGCACACGGACGCCCACTGCTTTGCTTCGCAAAGCGAAGCAGTGAGGGCCACTCAAGCGCGCGTTAGCTGAGGTCTTGGATTTTACTTGCTTAACGTGGTCTGTTAGTATAAACTTTATAAGGCAGGTTTCGGCTGTTAGATTAACTGTCGTGAATAGTGGCTTTACATTTGAACGGGCCTTGGTCGGTGAGAAGTATGATTGCGAAGGTTGTGACTAAACGCAGATTGAATGACCCGTCCTCAAGAAACCAGGACTCGGCCTATTGGCTGAGCAGAACACCTGAGGAACGCCTTTCGGCTGTGGAGTTTTTACGAAGTCAATATCATGGAAGTTCAACCAGACTTCAAAGAATTGCTCGCCTTGTTAAACGAGCACAAAGTTGAGTATATAATTGTCGGGGGCTACGCATTGGCCTTTCATGGTGCCCCGAGGTATACCGCCGACCTGGGACATACTCGTCAAAGCCGGTAAACAGAATGCCGAACATATCCTGTCGGCCCTTGATGACTTTGGTTTCGCACATCTTGACCTTAAACCTGCAGATTTTCAAGCCCCTGAGATGGTTATTCAACTTGGTGTGGCCCCGGTCCGAGTCGATATCATAACCTCTTTAACGGGGGTCGATTGGGACCAGGCTTATTCGGGTAGAGTGCCGGGTAAGTATGGTGATGTTGCGGTTGATTATCTCGGCCGGCAGCAGTTCATTGCAAATAAAAGGGCTACGGGAAGAAAAAGAGACCTTGCAGACTTAGAAGCGTTGGGAGAGGACTAATATCGCCAGGATTTATAAAGGCCGGCTCTGAGAACCCAGCACCAACTTACGCCAGCAGGCTATTTCGTGCGGGGGGACGCCAACTTGACCTGACAACAGCTATTAGAAAATAGGCGATCGCCCTCAGTTAGTTAAAGAACAAACCAGATTTTGCTTGTGTCGTTGTCTATTTTCTGTTATTATTGGACGATGTAAGTTGGTTTGTATCAGTTTTTGACAATTAAACCCCGTTAGAAAGCTCGCCCCGTTTAGAGATAAATCTCTAACGGGGCTCGGCCACATATTTTTTACCCGGTCTAAAGGACGGGGCTTTCATTCTAACGGGGTTAATAGCTTTTAGTGCCTGATTTTTAACGTTTCGACCGAAATCGCTAAATTCGTAGTCTCAAAACGCAAAAAAGTCGGTGCTCGTTTGCCTACGGCGGCTGGCCAATAAAATAAGGTAGTTTACAGTATCACCTTAATTTTGACACAGCCGTCTTAAAGGTGTACGAATTTGAATGATGGAGATTAATATGTCTGACGAGATTATAGAATTACTCAAAAATAAGAAGTTACGTGCAAAAGTGGTGAAAACAATAAAAGACATATATAGTTATGCTGGCACTCTACACGACAACCCTACGGAAGATATAGAGGAAGACATTGATAAGTTAGGAACTTCTCTCTGGGAAGAAGCTTGGTGGAGAGCAGAAACTTGTTGCGACGCGTGGCGAATCGAGGAGGCTTTCAGGAAACATGTGTTCGACAAAATGCAGAAGCCATACCGAATAAGCCCTGAGGAAATAATCGAGCAATTTTATGGTATGGCTAGTCCAGGAGGGATTGGCTGCCCTGAATTGGAATACATAGATTTCGACAATCTATACACGATTTTTATTAGCCAGCTGAACCTTCACATTTTGTCTAATCGATGCTCGGAGCCATTTCCGATCTGCAGAATCCCCGATAACAGAAAAGAGTTCGTTCATGGAATGATGTTTGGATATAAAGTTGCACTGGCCAAACTAAAAGGGGAAGACCTGGATTTAAACGACCAAGAGGAAGGGGAAGATACACTGTGGTGCAAAAATGGTGTTAGTGTGCGCCTGCTGGGCAGAGGTTATTTTAGAACTTCATACGCCCGGAAAATCTCATACCTATACGCAGATGTAGCCGGACATATGAGTAATTTGGCATGTGAACAGTTGCAGTCTGAAATGCAACGCCTCTTAATATCCGTCATTCGGTCCATGTCACTGCTGGAACCTGTGGATGGAGAGAAGAATGAGTCAGGGTGTACTAATGAACTCCCATTGGTTAATAATGAGACATTGTTACAAAGCAAAAAGGTATTGATTCACAAGTGTATAGATGCTTACTACATTGAACCAACAAAAAAAGATTCTTTCGATCGACGAATACACAACGCTGTCCATTTGCTGGTAGAATCTGATGCTCAATCTAATGATGGCGTTGGACTTGCGTTATCAGTTGCCGCAATGGAAGCATTACTAGGTGAAAAAGGGGGTGACATCGCTGAGAAACTTGCAGGTAATGTTGCCTTTCTATTGGAAACTGAACTATCCAAGCGGAACAATGCCATAAAATTTGCGAAAAATTTGTACAACTTACGTTCACGTACACTCCATGGCGAAAAGGTCGAAGGTGAAAACCAAACTTATATGAAAGCTCGTCACTTAGCAGCGGCCGTCCTTGCCGCCATAATTTCCCGTAGAGATTTCTTAATTCGTGGTGGATTTAATTCTGAGACCCCTCAGCAATTATTGGAAGGTCTTCGTGAAATGCGTTTTGATCCCGGCCAGCTCATCGGCATTGACGAATCGAATGTGCGAGAGCTTTGGGGATGTACTTAAAAGAATAATTAACTATTGGTGCTAAAAAGGAGTGTACAACATACTTCTGTTGCTTGGCTTGGGTGTTGTGATGTTGAGAAGAAAAAAACAAGAACAATTTTTTGGAGGGTCAAAGAAATGAAAAAGACCACAATATTTCTAATGGTTGGGTTAGCACTTGCTTGCATCAACACTCATCTTTTAGCAGTTCCTGTGGACATCACTTTTACTGAAGATGGTGTTATTCAAGAAGGAGATGATTATGCTGAGGTGTTTGTATACGGAGACACAACCACAGTAGATATGAGTGGTAGTGAAGTATACAAAATCAACAATTATGACCAAAGCATAACCAATATTAGGGGTGGGTTAGTCGCGCACGCTCTAATCTATGAACAAAGCACAATCAACATTAGTGGTGGTGTGGTACATGAGGCTATTATTTTTAGCGCTAGCGGTGGCACAATCAATATCACGGGAGGAGAATGTTGGCGTGTCTTTGTGAGTCGTGGTGAACTTAATATATCGGGAGGCCAAATTCGCTTCTACATTGACTGCGGAATAGGTGTCGTAAACGTATATGGCTATGGTTTTGAATATGACTCCCAACACTCACCCAACCTAACGGGATTTTGGGCGGACGGGACGCCTTTTGGTTTAGACTTTATTGCTTATGATAGGGTAGTTCTTCACGAAATCCCCCCATTAACACCACCTGTTGCTGATGCGGATGGGCCGTATAGTATTTTTGTGGGCGATACACTGACGCTGGATGCCAGCGGTTCGACAGATGATGATAACGACATAGTCTCGTATATGTGGGACCTTGACGATAACAATAGTTTCGAGACCGATGCAGGTGGGCAGGCCATTTTTGACGTCAACTATACGTATCTGCACTCGCTGGGACTTCTTATCAATTATACATATACTATCCATCTGAAAGTAACTGACAGCGAAGACCAAAATGATACTAATGATACCACTCTTACAATTCTGCCAAAACCTGCACTTGAAGTTGATGTTGATATCAAACCAGGCAGTTGTCCGAATCCGGTTAATGTCAAAAGCTCCGGCATCCTGCCGATAGCTATCTTAGGGACGGACGACCTCGATGTAACCACAATCGACCCAACATCAATCCGGTTAGCTGGTGTTGAGCCGCTTCGTAATAGTCTTGAGGATGTGGCTGGGCCGGTATCGGATAGTAACGATTGCAACTGTATTACAGACGGCCCCGATGGATTCCTTGACCTTACCCTAAAATTCAAGACTCAAAGAATTGTAGAGGCCGTTGGTGACGTCAACGATGGTGATGTGCGGGCACTTACGCTTACCGGTGTATTGTCCGATGAGACGCCTATTGAGGGAGCCGATTGTATTGTTATTCGTGGCAAAGCAAAATCCCTTCACGGGGCCGACATAAACAAAGACGGTGTAGTTGATATGGCCGATTTTGCCATATTTGCACAAAACTGGCTGCAATCAAGCATTGTAGACGAATAAACCTCAACGCTCTTACTGCTTGGTTCGGGCGGTTTGATTTTAAGAAGGAAATGCAGGGCAAAATAGTTTTGAGGACTGACGCTATCTCTTTTCCTTGTTCTTTTCACGTTGAATGGCCTCGATAAGCTCTATACTATCAACTTCTTGATTCTTTGCACGACTTCATATAGCAAATCCAGGCTATAAGGAGACTGTATGATAGCAGTTATCGCTGATGATTTTACCGGTGCAGCAGAACTCGCCGCCGTCGGCCTGCGATATGGTTTGAATCCGGAAGTGCAAACCCAACTAACCCCCACTTCAAAAGCAGACCTTATTGTCATCGACACCGACACCCGCTCCCGAACCCCCAATGAAGCGGCAACCGAAGTCGAAAAAGTTTTCAAACAACTTCAAACAATGCCCGCCCAATGGGTTTACAAAAAGGTTGATTCCGTTATGCGAGGCCGCATAGCCACAGAGCTTACCGCCCTGCTCACCGCCTCAAACAAGCAAAAGGTTCTGCTCGTCCCCGCCAACCCATCAATGGGACGAACAATCTCTAACGACCGCTATTTCATAAACGGCCGACCCCTCAATGAAACCGATTTCGCAAACGACCCTGAATACCCCGCCGCCTCCTCAGACGTTCTGGACCTGCTGGGAAAGTCAGAAACCGTAACGACCCGCGTTTTGCAAAGCCGCCAACCAATCCCTACCAACGCCATTATCGTCGGCGAAGCCGAAACTAAACAAGACCTGCAGTCCTGGGCCGCACAACTGGATAATTCCACCTTCCCCGCCGGCGCCGCTGACTTCTTTGCCGCTATACTCGAGAGCAAAGGTTTTCATCAAATACCGCCCAAACAAAAGGCCGAATCGCCTCAAGGCAAAACAGCCTTGTTCGTCTGCGCTAGCCGCTCGCACTATAGCCCCAAAGCCGTCGAAGAAGCTCAACGCCACGCCATACCCGTTTCAAAAATGCCATCGGAGCTCCTTTACAACTATGAACCAAGTGACAAACTTTTACAGCAGTGGACGAATGATACCATAACGACCCTTCAAGAGTACTCCAAAGCCATAGTAACCATCGACCAGCCCATCGCTCGAAATCCCGCACTGGCCCGAAAGCTCCGTCATCATATAGCCGTTCTCGTTGAGAATGTGCTAAGTCGCACTTCGATAGACGAGCTTTTTATCGAAGGTGGTGCCACCGCATCGGCCATCGTGCGCCGCCTGCAATGGACGCGATTTTTCCCCTGCGCCGAACTCGCACCTGGCATCGTCCGGATGCGCGTGAAAGAAAAACAAAACCTGTACCTCACAATAAAGCCCGGCAGCTACCACTGGCCCAAAAAAACTTGGAGATTCACCTGATAAGTCACCTTTCGCTAAGTTGTTTTAGCCCAAAGAGTTGAGAAAAGAAAAAAAGTGTACCGAATCGTCATATTATATAACTCCCGCTTACTTTTTCGCTCTTTTTCAAAGTTTAACTTGAAATAAGTTCAGCAGTTTATTAGCCTTCGTGCACTAATTGTTCTGCTCAGACACAGGATTAAGGCCAATTTGACGTAGTGCCTGTTTAATGAAAGGATTTCGAAATGCACCATTATATTTCGCAGCTACAATTACTCGGTTCAGGTTTAATTGCTCAAACGGGGAAGGTGGATAAATGGATTCCTGAATTGCATTGGCTCGATTATATGGTTGTTTTTGGCTATCTGGCTTTCATAGCCATACTGGGCAGCTCATTTGCAAAAAGACAAAAGTCCACCGACCATTATTATACCGGAGGCAGGAATATACCCACATGGGCCATCGGACTTTCAATCCTTGCTACACTTATCAGCAGCGTTACATTCCTTGCTTATCCCGGTGTCGGTTACAAAGAAAACAGTTGGATTCTACTGGTTCAGGGACTAATGGTGCCTGTCGTCCTTATCTGCATAATCTGGTTTGTTGTGCCGATGTTCAGGAAGGTAATCGGTATAAGCACATACGAGTATTTTGAGAAGCGCTTTGGTTTAATCCCTCGGGTGTACACCTCATTATCGTTCAGTCTTATGCACTTTGCCAAGATGGGTACCGTTTTTTACCTGATGGCTCTGGCAGTCGGTACAATGATGGGAATAACCTCGAATGAAGGTTTAATATACTTGATAATTATTCTTGGGGTGGCAGTGGTGGTTTATACTCTCCTTGGTGGTATCGAAGCGGTTATCTGGTGCGATGTCATTCAAGGGCTCTTATTGATGGGGGTCGGGATTATGGTTGTGCTCACCCTTTTTTACAAAGGCGGCGGCCCCGTTGAAATGGTCTCTGCTGCGTGGAATGCGGGGAAAATAAACCTTTCACCGCTCGAGCCGAGTTACAAGTGGGATATGGTGCATCTCGGGTTCTGGGTGATGGCCCTCAACGGCATCTTCTACGGCATTCAGAAATACGGCACCGACCAGACAATTGTCCAACGATACCTTGCGGCCGCCTCGGATAAAAAGGCCATAAAGGCCGCTTTAATAGGTGTTCTCCTGTGCATTCCCGTCTGGACCCTCTTTATGTTCATCGGTACTATGCTTTGGAGCTACTACCAACCTGGAGTCAATCCCCTCAAGCCTGAGGTGCTTAACTTCATCGGAGATAAGCCGGAGCGTGTCTTTATGTATTATGTAAACAGCGAGTTTCCCGTAGTTATCGTTGGTTTAGTCCTCGCTGGGCTTGTAGCGGCAGCATTGTCGAGCCTCGACTCCGATTTGAATTGTCTCTCGGCGGTGGTCGTGGAGGACTACTATCACCGCATCCGCAAGAGAGCTACCGACCGGCAGAGGCTCAGATTCGGCCGCATCGTTGTGGCCGCCTGCGGAGTGTACGCTATTGCAGTGGCGATTCTTTATGTCTTTTTCCAGGGTAAGATGCCTGTGCTTAAAATTATATTTGAACTATATGCAATTTTTTCCGGCGGTATCGCCGGCCTTTTCATCCTTGCATTCTTTACCAAGCGTGCCAATCTTAAAGGCGTTTACGTGGGTATGATAGCCTGCATACTGTTTACGGCTTGGGGGTTTTTGACCGGTCCTCCCCTTGACGCGGCAGAGGAAGCTTGGGTTAATATAAATAACTTTAGCAATAACCTCTTCGGCGTTTCTGCATTTGGTACTGCCGAAGGTCAAACAAGTCTGAACTTTCCGCACCACCGTTATATGCTCGGCGTGTACAGCCATATTATCCTTTTCGCCTTCGGCTACGTCGCCAGTCTGTTCTTCAAGCACAAACGGGATATTACAGGGCTGACATTCTACGATTGGTGCAGGCAGGGGAAGAGCGTCGCCGAAATGGTGGAGGAAAAAGAAGAGAAAAGCGAACTGCAAGAATAAGAGAATCAAGGGCCGGCGACAAAAACGCCGGCCCAGTTTTTTTACGCTCAGCAGGCAACGGAACGTGCCGGCAATCGCTTCATTGTCGGAGTATCTGAAGACATCTCCGGACACGGCGGTAATTTATTATTGATTAAGGATGATTAATTATTTCTCAGCGTCCTCTGCGCCCTCCGCGGTTAACCCCGGAAAATTCAAACACGCAAACTCTCCATGATACTTCTTCGCCGCCTCGTCATAAGCCTTTGCGGCTTTGATTTCATCCTCAAAACCACCGAGAAATTTTGTCTCCCCTCTGGTCATTATTTGTGCGACCCATTTGTTTCGTCGTTTGTTCCACGTCACACCTTTATATCTTGACCAGCAATTTCTTCTGACCTTTTTCATATTCCAGCTATTCTGCATAATCGTCACCGCCCGCAAATTTGCCTTCCGATTATCCAGCCCATCCCCGTTGATATGGTCGACGTACAGCTCATCGTCTATTTTCATAATCTCCCTGTGCATCTTTATCGATTTTGTTTTTCTCTCACGTCTGACCCACATACAACGAGCCGCATAAAATGTCCCACGCCCTGTGTTGATGTGCCATTTATATTTGCTGAGGCGCTCATAGTCTTCCGGGTCCACGATAGCGTATTTGTTCTGGGTAAGTGCTATGCGTCTAAACGCATACCCGTACCGAATCCTGCGGTACAATAACAGCATGCAAACGAGCGGCACTTCTAACAACTCTGGAATGTTAATAACAAGTTGGATAACTCTCTCCTTCTGTGCAGGCAGTTGCTCATTAGTTAATTGGTTAATCGGTGATTGGTAATTTGCCCCCCGTAGGCACGATGGCAATCCTATGCCGGCAAACGACTAATTTCTATTTTTGCTTTCCCTCTTTGCTTCTCCCTTCTCCCTTCTCCCTCCTCTCTCCTCCCTTCTCCCTTCTCACTTCTCCCTTCTCCCTTCTCCCTTCTCCCTTCTCCCTTCTCCCTTCTCCCTTCTCCCTTCTCCCTTCTCACTTCTCCCTTCTCCCTTCTCCCTTCTCCCTTCTCCCTTCTCCCTTCTCCCTCCTCTCTCCTCCCTTCTCCCTTCTCCCTTCTCCCTTCTCACTTCTCCCTTCTCCCTTCTCCCTTCTCCCTTCTCCCCCCCCACTATTGGCCCAACTTGCGCTTTTGCGCTGAAAACTTGTCCTGAGCGAAGTCGAAGGATTCGCGTAAGTGCCCGGTTATAAAGGACTAAAAATTTTTTTATTTTTTCCGGTTTTTCCCCCTACCTACCTGCACTTTTGATTGACCCGTCCCCGCGAAGGCGGGGATCCACCCCCCTGTCATTCCTGCGGAAGCAGGAATCCACCCTGTCCGCTCTACGCTAACCGCTGTACGCTATCCCCTATACGCTAACCGCTGTACGCTACCCGTTGTCCACTCTACGCTCCACGCTATCCCCTGTCCGCTATCCGCTACACGCTAAACGCTAATCTGGCCTGCGCTTTTGATTGATTTTTGGGCGTTTACCCCGTGAGATGCTTCTTAGCTATCTCACCGGGGCCCCCCTATGCCCTGTCCGCTACACGCTAAACGCTAATCTGGCCTGCGCATTTGCGCGATTTTCAACCACGGATTTAACGGATAAGAACCATAATAATTCTGTCTTTCTTAGCAAAAACGCCAAAAAATGAACTTTTTTTGGTCATTCTCGCGAAGGCGGGGACCCAAAAGAAAATGTCATTGCGAGACCTGCTTTGTAGGCCGAAGCAAGATCACATATAATAGCAATAACGCGGGCAAATTTCGCGGTCTTCCTCTACATACTTGAGAATATCTCCCACTTGGTCAGCAGCACATATTGTAATTGGCATAGAATGGTCAAATTGAGTACTGTTCCAGTTCATCTTGGTCAATGCCAGTATTTCTCGTGCAAGATTATTAGGAGATTCGTCAGAAAATTCGCTTTTGAACAGAATTGGACGGGGTAGATACATACCAGGGTACGTTTCATAAAAATATACACTTCCACGAGTATAGAGAACATGATTCATTTCATCTAGACTGAAAAACATTCCACGAAGTGGTGGATAACTCCCAGTCCGATACAATCGAGTATATGCTTTGCGAATGCTAATCAAATCATATACTGCAATTTGATTATTGTTCAAAACCTCAATAAAACCTTGCTTTTCACTTTCTGAAAACATAGAGCTTTTATGTAATGTTACACGTGCTGGAGATGTTTTATGTTCTTCTCGATAGCGATCGAGTCCATCTTGGAGAATTTTCCTCGAATCTTCAGTAGACAAATGAGGCTGTCGGTCTTTTTTAGTAATCTGAGCCTGACCGCCACGAATAACAATGCCATCACCTAATTCATTAAAGATCTGAGCGACACTGGTATTCACAGCTTCCTGATCCAGAGATTTATAGAAATTGATACCAATATAACAAGTTGTCAGTTGTGAAGCAGGCCTAGGGAGTCGCCACGGAGTCCCCCCAGCCTTGTAGTATAATGCCGTAAAGAAATTCCAAGCGCGCGTAGCCTCGTCTTGTAACACTTGGCGTCGGTCGAACTGATTTGTCCTCTTCTTCTGCATCTTTTCACCGTACGTTGCTGGGAGAATCAGCTGGATCGGCTTACGGAATTGCATCGCGGACGCTTTAAGCATATGATGAAAATTGTATGAAACAGTAGGTGAGTCTTCTTCGTCTTCTTCCTCGGCACGATCCCTTTTTTCAGACGTGTCACGAAGATTAAGAATTGGTTCAGGTATAGCACAAACAATTACATCAACATTCGCTTCTTCTGATAAAAAGCGGATATGCTCTAAGAATAACGCAACTGAATCTTGTACCGCAGTAATCTGCTTCTTTGCTTTAACAGCTTTTTCAAGCTCTCTATTAGCTATAGAGCGCAAACATCTATCTTCAAAAAGGATCTCTGAATGAAAACAAGAGTCCTTATTAAAGCCAGGGAAACGAACAAATAGATTAGTGAGCGGACTCGGTTTAGCAGCTACACCGGAACAACATTTTAGAATCCAGCGCCTGGCTCCATCAATTGTTTTTTTTGTACCTACTATTCCCAAACGAATGGTATCAGGTGCGCTTGGACTCTCAAGGTCAAACGGCCCATAGTTAATTAATCCAAAGCGAATATCTTCATGCTGATAGGCGTGAAATTCAAGCTTAGGTTCTTTTATCCACTCTAATCTCATTGTGAAAATAATCCCGCAGTAATCTTATTATCTTCTTCTAAATTCTCTGCATCTGAGTCATGGCGAAGCAGCCACGTCTTGTCACTGATATGTTGTTCACAATCAAAAGTTACTAGCTTGCCAAATCTCAAAAATGGATATACTGCTTGAAAAAACGTTGCTGGACGCGTTAAAAACCTCCCCCACATAATAACTTGACCTAAAACGGCATCGTTTTTTTCTAACCTTTTAATTCCCGCAAGTCGCTCTGCTGCATATTTGCCCTCGTTATATCCATTAGAAGTAAACACATACGTTGGGTTAATTTCAAGATACCACTGTTCACCAAAGCATAAAAACCGCCCTTCAAACGCACTATGTCGATAATAAGCAATTCGACCTTCCGTTGTTTTGCTCTCATAAGGACCAAAAATCTCCCGTGTAGTTTTATGCTTTTTGCTGCGATATGTATATATTCGTCGTTTCAGACTTCTAGTTGCCCAAACACAATAACAATCTGATTCTCTACGATAACTAACAGACCAAGCACGCAATTTCTTATTTAAACATATGTTCAATAAATGAACAAAAAGTCGTCGCTTGTTTTCGTCGTCTGTATACGCCCATTCGTCAACTTCAAATGCTTCCACAGAACCACGATCACAAAAAATGTCCCAAGGTTTCTCTCTTAGGTTGTGAAAACTCATGATTGAATTTTCTGTCAAAATCCATTCACTTTCAGCTTCGATTTTTTGGTCCTTAGCACGGGCCCAGAACCAGTTGGGTTTACGCAAATCGGTGCCAGCCAATAATTAAAGGAATAATTGGAAAGAACTACAAAGATGGAAAACCAAAAGTTGAAAACTTTAAGGACGAGGTGGAATATCGAGAGAAAATGGTCTCTGCATATGAATATACACAAAAACAAGCGGATAAAATGACTACCGACAGGAGGTCCTATTTATGCTATCCAATTCAGGACGAGAAAGGCTCATTATTGGGACTTGTGTATTTTGACTCTGATAAATATGGCTGTTATAGTGATGATGATAACAATGAAGTTATAAAAATGGTGCGCTCAGGAATGGAGGCTATTAAAGCTAATTTAATATAAATGTAATAGGGTGATTCGGTGTTACAAATCATTATGTTTGAGAGAAATTGCGGGGTTGGGTATTGTGTTTCCGTCTCAATACATCTGTCGAAGCCACTCAAGATCGCGGCCTATAACTAGTTCATACTTGCGCAAGTGATGAGTGGTTTTCATCAATACACGCTCGACCTCGAACCTGTTTTTCAATGCCAGGTCTTCGATTTCATTGGCATCGTCGTAAGTCATTATGAAGTGGCCCTTTATTCGCTTGACCAAGGCAAAAAGCTTTTGGTGGTCTATTTTATGGTATTTGTATAGCCGCCTCCCAGCTACAGTATAGGGTGGATCGATAAAAAAAGCTGTTTGTTTGTGATCCAAATTTTTATAGATGATGTCGAAACCGTCACCTTGAATAAACTTTATTCTATCCTTCACCGTTTCAATATCTAAGATTCGTCGCCGAAGAGTTCCTACATACCAACGTGATTTGAGGCCTTTTCCGTTTTCACCGTTCTTGATAAGACCAGCCCCTTGTGCCAATATCCCGCCATGACTCAAACGATTTCTAAGAATGGTGGAAAATGCTCTTTCTCTCAATGACCGGGGACGTCGACTTAGTACCTTCTCCACATTCTCGCGCGTTATATCTATTGTTTCGATTTCGTGTATTAACCATTGGTGTTGGCAGCCGAGAACGGTTCTCCATACGGATGCGATATCCTCATCCTTCTCGACCATCAGGATTCTTTCGGCTAGTCCTTCGAAAGCTACTGTCAAACTAACAATCCCGCCTCCCGCGAATGGTTCTATTAGTCGAATGTTGGAGCCTACACTCTTCAACCATCTTCGCACATATGGAACAAACCATGTTTTCCCTCCTGGGTACCTGAAAGGGCTACGCATAGGGACAGACGCAACATTGACGGGCTTTTCTTCAGATTGACATTTGAAAAATGTTAATTGAGTCATTGAAAAGACACCTTAACTATGAAAGAATGACATCACCCAAAGATGGAGCATCTGGCGGATTACCATCTAACTTCTGATCCAACTTTTCCTGAAGTAGTTCAACAAAGTCTTCTATTTTTCCCGGATTTGGAGTTATTATTTGCTCCAGCGCCGGCTCAAACTCTGTATAAACGACCTCATCATTGGTTAGGACATACGTTTTTTTATCCTTATTGAGTTTAAGATCGTATAAAAACCAAACCAAATCAGCCCGTTCGCGCTCGACGTTTCTCATCTTTGGTAGAGTTTCGAAAAAACTCCTTTGCAGTGCTACTGCCTGCTTCTTGCCCCATGCTCGTAAAATACCACCCTTATATAAAACTTGTGGTACTAATCTCTTGCGTGAGGATGACAAATAATCTGGTTTAGGATAGTTTGGCTTACCGTGCCAATCCAAGTTCTGCCGCCCCTTGGGATCCGCCATGTAATACTCAAAAGGTGAACGTATGTTGCCTGATATATACACTGCTTGCACTTCAAGAGAACCAAAGTCATTCACATTTCCTCGTTCATCATACGATACAAGGACTATATCAATGTTGCCTGCAGATTTTCCGTATTTATCTACAAGCCTTACTTCAGCGATTGACGTCCACGAACTTTTCTCTTCGAAGAAAAAATCAGCTGCCTTTTCAACAATGATCCACCTTTCACGGAAACGAATGGGACATGTTATTACAGGCGCTCCATCGCTAAATATGCTACAAACTCCAAGAGGATTCTTAGCTTTGTCTTTTGTGCAAGAAGGAACTCTGTTGTTAAAAGGGCAGAGCTTGTTGCGACGTAGCCGCTTGGCCTCCCTAGAAAAATTGTTAATTGGTACACCGAAGACCTCCGCTAAAGGCTGGAATTTCATTCGTGGTTTTTCCAAAAAGCCTCCTTGATTTTAGTTAAAGTCAATCATTCTACATTTGATAAGGACGGATTCCTAAATTTTCCTTAACTACTGTATGTATGCGTCAGAAAAACCAGAAAAATTAGGGACAGTTAACTATTTTTTCTGCCCTATATTTGATAATCATACCACAACCCGCAATTCCCGGCAAGCCCGAGAATGCTATACCTGTGATACCATTTCCGCTGGCTTTTTATAGAACCTTCACATTTGCTACAATTCGGCCATAAGTATCGCGCGTTTGTACGGAACACATCACTTCTTTTTCTTTTAACAAACCTTCAAGGTGTTCCTTTGAACGCTTCCCTCCGGGTGCAGTTAATTCTGGTTCATCAATTCCGGCAATACGAATTCTCTCATTGTCATTGTATTCAACTTCATTTTTCTCTCCTACGTGTGTAACTTTCATATCGAATGTATCACCATCAACGATGTTCGTTACAGAACCTCGAATAATATCTGCCATTTTTCTTTCTCCAAAAATTTTTGCTCTATCGTTTATTGTTCAGTTTAATCCCACACAATAACAACCCCTCAATTCCCGCAATCCCCCGTTAATTCTGAAATTTGGTAATTGGAATTTCGATATTGTTTAGCCTGCCCTGTGGGTGCTTAGAGCTTAGAACTTAGAACTTAGAATTTTTCGTCCACGCAATACGCGATACGCACAAGTTTATCCCTGCGAAGGCAGGGGCATTACGAACCAAAACAGCAGCCTAATCGGCCTCTTTTTTCTTTGCGTATTGGGCGACGATTTGCTGCTGGACGTTCGCCGGCACCGGCTCGTAATGGCTCAGTGTCATCGAGTAGCTGCCGCGTCCGCTGGTGACGCTTTTTAGCTGACTGTTATATTGTTTTACCTCGGACAGCGGCACTTGTGCCTTGATAACAACCATATTGCCCGCCAGCATATCCTGTCCCTGGACGCGTCCGCGTTTTGACGCCAAATCGCCGGTGATGTCACCCATATTCTCGGAGGGGACGGTGATTTCCATATTCACTATCGGCTCAAGCAGAACCGGCTTTGCCTTTTCAACGGCGTCGATAAATGCGCCCTTACCTGCTGCACGGAATGCTACTTCCTTTGAATCGACCGGATGGAACTTGCCGTCGTAGACCGAGACTTTTATGTCCTGCAATGGAAATCTTGCGACAACGCCGGCCTGCATAACATCGTTGATGCCCTTGTGGACGGCGGGCTGGAACTGGCCGGGAATTGAGGCGCCGAAGATGTCCCACTTGAACTCAAGAGACGGGTCGGAATCCCGTTCTGCCGGCTCAACACGCAGATAGACTTCGCCGAATTGGCCTGCGCCGCCCGTCTGCTTCTTGTGGCGGTAATGTCCCTCGGCCTTTGCCATGATTGTCTCACGATACGGAATCTTCGGCTCCTTCGTGTTCACGGATAACTTGAAGCGGTTTTGCATTTTCTCGAGCATAACCCGCAGGTGCAGGTCGCCGAGGCCGTTGACGACAAGCTCATTTGTCTGCTGGTCGCGGGCTATCTTGAGGCAGGGGTCTTCCTCAGATAACTTGTCGAGGGCGTTGCCTATTTTTTGTTCATCCCCTCGCGTGGCTGGTTCGAGGGCCAAAGCGAACATCGGCGCAGGGACAGGCGGAACGTCGAATCTGCCCGCTACTTTGCCGTCGTGAATCAGGTCGCCGATTTTGAGCTCTTCTACCTTCGCAAGGGTTATGATGTCACCGGCGGGACCGGCGTCGGTCTCTTTGATTTCGCCGCCCTGGGTTTTCAGGATGTGCCCTGGCCTGATGCCTTTTCGGCCGTCATTAACCAGTAGATTGGTGTCGGAAGTAATGGTGCCGCTGAAGATGCGGATGGAGGAGTATTTCATATTCGAGCGCGGGTCGAAGCCGATGCGAAATACCAGGCCCGCCAGCGGCCCTGCAGGGTCGGCCTTTAGTTCCATCGTCTTGTCACCATCTTTGAGCTGGGCAGGCGTTGCCTGAACGGGTGACGGCGTATATTTTGCAACGATATCCAGCAGTTCAGTGACGCCGATTTCGCCCCTGGCGTTGGTAAAGACCACTGGGATAAGTGTTCCGCTTTTCAGGGCCTGTACGAATACGGAAGCTATTTTTTCGGGTCGGATTTGTTCGCCGTTAAGGTAGCTTTCCATAAGGGCATCGTCGGCTTCTATCACACTCTCGATGAGTTCGGTGTGGGCCTGGGCGACATCCATCAGGGGCGACTCGCCCGATTCGTTCTCAATACAGTCGATGACGGACCCTTTGTCGCCGGCGGGCAGATTGGCGCAGCGGCACTGTGGGCCGAAGGTTGCGCGAATATTTTTCAAAAGTTCAGGCAAGTCAACGTTCTCGGCGTCTATCTTGTTGATGACAATCATCCGGGGCACGTTGGCACCGGCGGCGAGTCCAAAAAGCTTTCGCGTGTTGATTTCGATGCCTGCCGGTGCGCTGATTACGATGGCGGCGGTTTCGGCGGCCGGTATTGCTGCGATGGCAGGGCCTACAAAATCGGGAGAGCCCGGAGTGTCGATGATGTTGATTAGTTTGCCGGCGTGCTGGGTGTGGATAGCGGCTGACTGTATTGAGTGCTGGTGCTCTTTTTCCTCGTCGTAGTAGTCGCAGATGCTGGTTTTTTCGTCGACGGAGCCGAGGCGGTTGGTGGCGCCGGTTTTGTGGAGGATTGCCTCGGCGAGCGAGGTTTTTCCGCATCCGCCGTGCCCGAGAAGGACGATGTTACGAATATCGTTGGTATTGGCCACTTTTCAATCTCCGGAAAATTTGTCTCTATATTTTCAGTTAAAGCCAGATACAGGGCCTATGATGATACAGGATTTGAGCAGGAAAGAACAAGGTTTTTTTTGGGCCTTCGGGAGGGTGAAATAACGGGCTATTTGTAAAGGGGGAAAATGGATTAGCAAATTTCGGGTAGTTTTAATCGCAGATTTCGCTGATTGGGCAGGATCCCAGGAGAGCAGGAGAGCAGGAGATAAGAGAAGAAAGCGGGGATTTTTCTTTTTGACGGGAGTAGCTGTTTTGGGTATTGTGTAGGATGGCAAAAAGGAATGCCCCACAAAGCATCGTTAAAATGCCCTGTGGGGCAGCGCCTGCGAACACCAGCAAAACTGGTGCCTTGTTATGACAAGTACGCAGACACAGATCACTTACAATAAACAGAAAGTAGCATATTGTACGGAGGTTCGTCAAGTAAAAAATAATATTTTCCAATTTTAGGAGTAAATATTATGGGCTCTTACACACTCGGATTGGATATTGGTTCAAAAAGTATCGGCTGGGCATTACTTACAGACGGCAAAAAGCCATCAATTGCTGCTATTGGTGTGCGGGTTTTTCCGGAGGGAGTTGACAGAGATACAAAGGGGGCGGAAAAATCTAAAAACGCCACAAGGCGGGAAGCCAGAGGAACCAGGCGAATCCACAAGCGGAGAAATCTCAGAAGGGACGAACTTGCAAAAAGGCTGAGAGAGGCAGGACTTCTGCCAAACGATGAACAAGAACTACAGGAGTTATTAAAAAAAGACCCGTATCAGCTTCGGGCGAGGGGGTTAGATGAGAAATTGGAACTTTGTGAATTCGGCAGGGTGCTTTTTCATATAAATCAGCGCAGAGGTTTCAAGAGCAATCGCAAAACGGGCAGGGCGAAAGAAGATGGGAAAGTTGCTAAAGCAGCGGGTGAACTACAACAGAAAATCAACGAAGCGGCCTGCAGAACATTAGGTGAATACTTTGCCAGCTTGAATCCAGAAGAAAATCGGATTCGTGAGCAATATACATTCCGGCAGATGTATGAAAAGGAATTTGATAGGTTATGGGAAAAACAGGCAGAATTTTACCCTGAGATATTTACAGAAAATTTAAGAAATAAAATAAGGAATGAAATAATATTTTATCAAAGACCTTTGAAACCCACTGATGATTTGATTGGTGATTGTGATTTGGAAAAAGGAGAGAAGCGCTGCCCCAGAGGGGACTGGTATGCAAGGCGATTCAGGCTTTTACAGGACATAAACAATCTGAAAATATGCAGTCCGGAGGGGAATGAAAATGCGCTTAAAGACCAACAGAAAGCCACGATTTTAGGTGAGTTGCTGAACAAAAAGGAAGTGTCTTTTTCGAGTTTGCGAAAAAAACTTGGACTTTTGGAAACTTATGAATTCAATGCAGAGTATGAAGTCAATGACAAGGGCAAGAAAAACGATAAACTTAAAGGTGACGAATTTAATGCTTCTATGCGGAACAAGAAGGTTTTTGGCCCGAAGGTTTGGGATGCTATGAAAGAAGCGGAGAAGATAAAGCTCAACGGCTGGCTCGTGGAACTTGACGATGATGAGCTTATCGAGAAACTTGTCGGTGAGTACGGGCTGACGGACGAGCAACGTGAAGCTGTGCTGAAGATATCTTTACCTCAGGGATATATGAGGTTTTCTCGCAAGGCAATACACAAGCTATTTCCGCTAATGGAGTCAGGTAAGCGAACAGACGAAGCGCTGGATAAGATTTATCCTGATAGAATCAAACGGGAAGAATGGGGAACGAAAGACAAGCTGGATTTGCCGGAGGATTTGCGAAATCCGATAGTGAACAAAGCGTTATTTGAAGTTCGCAAAGTAGTTAACGCGATAGTTAGAGAATACGGCAAATCAAAGCAGATAAAGATTGAGATGGCGCGTGATGTTCAGGGCTCAATAAAGCAAAGAAAGCAGATCCACTGGAAAATGTTCGAGAATAAGAAAGAAAATAAACGTGTCAGACAAAGGCTAATAGAGGATATAAAAAAGAATCCGACTCGTGATGACATTATTAGATATAATCTATGGGAGGAATGCGGTCATACGTGTGTTTATACGGGTAAGCATATCTCGCAGGCAGCTTTATTTGGTCCTAACCCGGAATTTCAGGTTGAGCACATTCTGCCTTATGACAGGAGTTTGGACGACAGTTATATGAACAAGACACTTTGTGATGTGCACGAGAATATTCATGTCAAAAAGGGGCAAACACCTTATGAGGCTTACAGTGCTGATGCTGAGAAATATGAGCAGATATTACAGAGAGTGAATAACTCGACGATGCCGTATTGGAAGAGGCGCAAATTCTGGCAGAAGGAAATAGAAACGGATAAGATTATAGAAAGGGAGCTTAACGATACACGTTATATATGCAGAGAGGCCGTGAGATACTTAAGACAAGTTTGTAAAAACGTCACGGGAACGAGGGGTAAGATAACGGGTGAGCTGCGATATCAGTGGGGACTGATTAAAGACAGAGACGACCATCGTCATCATGCGATAGATGCGGCTGTAGTTGCAGTAACCGAACAAAGGCATTTAAGGGAGCTTGGGCGGACTAAATATTCTGTAGAGGGGATTAAATTTTCTCCTCCTTGGCAGCACTTTCGAGAAGAGGTGGAGGAGAAGGTAAGGCATATAAACGTATCGCATCGCGCGAGCCGTAAGGTTTCCGGTGCGCTGCACGAGGAAACATCATACGGTATAACCGGCGAAAAAGATGAAAAGGGGCAGGATATTTTTGTTTACCGAAAGAAATTGGAAGATTTGACAGGGCCGATGGTGGCAAAAATCGTTGACGGTATAGTTAAACAAATCGTTAGAGAACGTCTTGCTGAACACAATATCGACCCAAATAAAACCAAGAAGATTCCGAAAGAGGTCTGGAATGAGCCGTTATATACGAAGACAACCAAAAGTGATAAAAAAGTGCCTATCAAGAAAGTCAGGATTCATAGTCCTTTTGATAATATGATTTTACTTAATGATAAATCAGGCAAGCCATACAGGGCGGTTGCGCCGGGCAGCAATCACCATATAGAGATATTTGAATACACAGAAGGTAAGAAGAAAGGTAAAAGGGATGGTGAAGTTGTAACGATGTTCGAAGCGGTCAGACGAAAATGCAGTGGTGAGTCGGTAATCAAAAAAGACCACGGCTCTGACAAAAAGTTTATATGCTCACTGTCAATAAATGAGATGTTTATGTTGGAATTAGATGACGGATTAATGGGACTGCACCGTGTCCAAAAGATAACGCAGTCCGGTAACAATATCAGTATAATATTCAGGCCGCATACATATGCAGGTAAGGTAAGTGATTACGACAAACCACCTCTTATTCAGCGGAGAAGTCCAAACACACTAAAGGGCCATAAGGTAACTGTCGATATGCTCGGCAGGATCCATATGGCCAATGATTAAGAGAATTATAGAAATATCTCAGGCAAGGACGCATTTATCGATACGCTACGGACAGTTGATATTGAAACGGGAGGGGGAGCAGGTCTCGAGCATTCCTTGTGAGGATATTGGGGTACTTCTGGTCGACCACAGCGGGGTTACGTATACACACTCAGTCTTTACTGAGCTTTTACGCTGTGGGGCGGCGATAGTGTTGTGCGGAGGCGACCATCATCCGGCGGGGATGCTGCTTCCTATTGAAAGTAATACGGTTCAGACGGAGCGGTTTCGTCAACAGATAGAAGCAAAAGAGCCGGTGAAGAAGAGGTTATGGAAGCAGATAGTTCGGGCGAAGATTAAACATCAGGCGAAGCTGGTCGGCAAAGACAGTGAGATTTACGGGGCCTTGATGGCTTTGAGGGAGAGGGTTCGTAGCGGGGACCCTGAGAATATCGAGTCACAGGCGAGCAGGAAGTTCTGGCCTGCGTATATGCAGGATTTTGAATTTCGCAGGGACATCAACGGGCGGCCGCCGAATAATATGCTCAATTACGGGTATATGGTGATGCGTGCGGCGGTAGCTCGGGCGCTTTGTTCGGCTGGTCTTCTGCCAAGTCTGGGGATACATCATCGAAACCGGTATAACGCATTCTGTCTTGCTGATGATATGTTAGAGCCATTTCGAGGATTTGTGGAAGCGAAGGTGAGGGAGATATGCGAGAGCGAGGGTGTTGTCGAAGAACTTGACCAGAGGATTAAGGCCCGGCTATTGGAGGTATTGTATGAGCCGGTCGTGATAGCGGGTTTCAAAGGGCCTTTGATGGTTGGGCTTCATAGGACGATGGCGTCCTTGCAAAGGTGTTTTGCTGGTGAGCAAAAGTTTATTGATTTACCGGAGATTTGAGATTGCCGCGTTGCTTCGCTCCTCGCAATGACGGTGTGTTATGATTATAAGCGGGTACAGAGCGGTGTGGATATTTGCGATGTTTGATTTGCCGACGGACACGAAAAAGGCGCGGAGGGATTATACGTATTTTAGAAAAAATCTTTTAAAAGATGGCTTCAGTATGCTACAATACTCGGTGTATGTGAGGCATTGTGCAAGCGAGGAAAATGCGGATGTGCATTACAAGAGGATTAAGATTTTTTTGCCGCCTGATGGGGAGGTTCGTCTCATCACTGTCACTGACAAGCAGTTTGGGCGAATGGAGACTTTTTGGGGAAAAATGCGAAAGCCGGTGCCTCCACCGCCTCAACAGCTTGAATTATTTTAGCATATTTAGCCTGCAAGTCCTTGTGAATCAAGGACTTGCAGGCTAAGTATTGTAACTGATCCGTGCCTGAGTGCAAGCCACAACCCCGCCAGGCTTGCATCTCCTGCTGGATGCATTGTAACTGATCCGTGCCTGAGTGCAAGCCACAACACAAAGCCGCCTATGTCCCCACAACCTTTAATTGTAACTGATCCGTGCCTGAGTGCAAGCCACAACACAACACCGGAATTAAAGTATGCGTTTGCAATTGTAACTGATCCGTGCCTGAGTGCAAGCCACAACAAAAAGGTTAAATGGCAGGATTACCGGCCTATTGTAACTGATCCGTGCCTGAGTGCAAGCCACAACGTTGACTTGTGAGCAAATATATGCTATGATATTGTAACTGATCCGTGCCTGAGTGCAAGCCACAACTCACCTCGTCAATTAAATTGACATTTTAGTATTGTAACTGATCCGTGCCTGAGTGCAAGCCACAACGCAAGACCTTCATTGTCATTTATGCCAACTATTGTAACTGATCCGTGCCTGAGTGCAAGCCACAACGCAATATGCTTTAGCAACGGGCTTATAAAAATTGTAACTGATCCGTGCCTGAGTGCAAGCCACAACTGGCTATTGCAGGGATGTACGATGCAGAACATTGTAACTGATCCGTGCCTGAGTGCAAGCCACAACACCGACCTCGCCTATCCCCTAAAAACCCATATTGTAACTGATCCGTGCCTGAGTGCAAGCCACAACTTATAACTCGTCTCAAAGTCAATAGTTTTGATTGTAACTGATCCGTGCCTGAGTGCAAGCCACAACGCGAAAACCAGGATGGGCAGAAAGATAATAATTGTAACTGATCCGTGCCTGAGTGCAAGCCACAACGGCGATCGGCGTGATGTTAAAGCCTGAACAATTGTAACTGATCCGTGCCTGAGTGCAAGCCACAACCAAAGACTGCAGGGACGTAAAGAGGCAGCGATTGTAACTGATCCGTGCCTGAGTGCAAGCCACAACGGGCAGCTGCAAGGTCCGCGTCTGGTTCGCATTGTAACTGATCCGTGCCTGAGTGCAAGCCACAACCGTCACAACCGGACAGCCGATTTTTTCAGATTGTAACTGATCCGTGCCTGAGTGCAAGCCACAACACCACCACCGCGGCCGGCCAGCAATATCTGATTGTAACTGATCCGTGCCTGAGTGCAAGCCACAACAGTGGGCTGCATAGCCCCTAAGGACGGCTCATTGTAACTGATCCGTGCCTGAGTGCAAGCCACAACTCCTGCCAGGTCCCCAACAGATAGGCGCCGATTGTAACTGATCCGTGCCTGAGTGCAAGCCACAACAGTACGCCTGTTCGGAAAAGATAAACTGTAATTGTAACTGATCCGTGCCTGAGTGCAAGCCACAACAATGCTTATGCAGTGGTTTTTCGATATTGTATTGTAACTGATCCGTGCCTGAGTGCAAGCCACAACGCGTTAGAAGGCTTCGCGCGTGGCACAAGTATTGTAACTGATCCGTGCCTGAGTGCAAGCCACAACAGCAGACCTACGAGAAGGTAGAGGACTAATATTGTAACTGATCCGTGCCTGAGTGCAAGCCACAACTCAATGCTCGTATTCCAGTATTCGTGTTTTATTGTAACTGATCCGTGCCTGAGTGCAAGCCACAACCCGCCGCCGGCGTTTGCGTCCCTTGCCGACATTGTAACTGATCCGTGCCTGAGTGCAAGCCACAACTTAACCGTAACGAGAGCAAAGACTGGAAGAATTGTAACTGATCCGTGCCTGAGTGCAAGCCACAACTGGGGTAGTCATCGGCGCAGAGTCTCTCGATTGTAACTGATCCGTGCCTGAGTGCAAGCCACAACAAAGAGCAACGACACTGCATTGCGCCGCCTATTGTAACTGATCCGTGCCTGAGTGCAAGCCACAACTTGTTAATAATGGTGCACTTAATGCCATGTATTGTAACTGATCCGTGCCTGAGTGCAAGCCACAACAAAAGGTAACAAGTGACCGAATATCTTGACATTGTAACTGATCCGTGCCTGAGTGCAAGCCACAACTCGTCACCACTATCGGCTTGTGTTTGCCGACATTGTAACTGATCCGTGCCTGAGTGCAAGCCACAACAGAGCATGTGGGGGACAAAAGCTTACGCAATTGTAACTGATCCGTGCCTGAGTGCAAGCCACAACACAGCATGGTGATGGGCCTTTCGTTTCGCTATTGTAACTGATCCGTGCCTGAGTGCAAGCCACAACTGTTGCTACCCGTCCCGCTGTTCGCTGTTGATTGTAACTGATCCGTGCCTGAGTGCAAGCCACAACCACCCATAGTAAGACTCCTACGGAGTTAAAATTGTAACTGATCCGTGCCTGAGTGCAAGCCACAACAGCAACAATGACGAGGGCGGGGTTGCAAAATTGTAACTGATCCGTGCCTGAGTGCAAGCCACAACGCAAGTCTGGACGGTCTGAAACCAAATACAATTGTAACTGATCCGTGCCTGAGTGCAAGCCACAACAATCGACCGCACCGTGGCTGCCGAGGATAAATTGTAACTGATCCGTGCCTGAGTGCAAGGCACAACTCATAGTCTATCTTGCCCAGACCCCAGAGGATTGTAACTGATCCGTGCCTGAGTGCAAGCCACAACAATATCCGCATTATAAACTGTTGGAAATTTATTGTAACTGATCCGTGCCTGAGTGCAAGGCACAACTTGTTAAGAACAATGTTGTTTGCTGAGTGGAGCGGAGTTATAATGATTGTCGGTATTGCAGTTGGATTTAAGGAGATAAGCCAGTGGAATCAATCCCTTTGGAACGGCGGGCTCGGGGCAATCGGAGTGGGGCCGTTCTTCTGTTTATGGTTCTGATAGTTGTGTTAGCGGGGGTTCTGTTGGCGTATGACCCGTTCGCGTTTTTCGGCAGCCGGGGCGGAGACCTGCCCTGGAACCAGTTGGAGCGGATAGTCATGCGGGGCGAGCCGGTGCCGGCTCCCTCCGCGGAGCAACCAAGTATTACAAGAATGTTGGGGTTTAGTACCGATGCGATGTTAGAAGACGAGGGGCGAGGTAAAATGGGAATGGTGATACGGCCTGACGGCAGGATAGAAGGGAACTGGGCTGCCGAATACGAGCCTAAGCCGGGCATTAATTACCAGGTAGTGAAGAGCCGCTTCAGAGGTAATATTGACCCTTCGAGAATCTATAAGGGCGAATTTGGCAAAGACCCGTCACGGCTTTATTTCATAACACAGGGCAAGCTTATGATAATGGAGACTAATTCGGAGACCCAGGTGATGCGGATGGTCAAAGGGCATATCTATGTGAGGGGCTGGCTGGATACCGAATATAACGCGACGGGAGAAATCATTATCACTTCAGACAGGAAGTCATACAAGAGTTTCTCGTGGGAGGCAAAAGGGAAAGAGAGACGGTCGATATTTGAGTTGTTGAAATAGGAGAGGGTGAGGGGGATTGCTGCGCTCGAAATGGCGGATATAGTCGGTCCGGGCTTAGAATTTTGCGCAATCTTGGGAAAAGTGCATAACATCCGATAATTTGGTTTTTTTTCTTGACGGGCGTTGCTGAATCTGGTATATATGAAGTGTAGTTGAGTTTTAATGATTTGGCTGGGCGGGAAGTGCGATTTTTGCCGCTTTTTGGGGCAAAATCGGGCGCCCTTAAATCGGAGTGATAGGGATATGGCCGCAGGGGTGAGGGCCGTGTGCTCAAAGAGCGCGTTATTTCGTTATTCATTCCATACCCACGCTGGTGCGTTGAACGCGCAGAGCGTGCACGAAGTCATGTATTTTAACTCCCAAAATCAGGAATGCCCTGAGAATAGGTCTAATCTTTATAACGTATTATAAAATAACATGTTAAGGGTTGTTTTGGACAGGCAGGAAATATGTGAAAGTGAAGGCCTTCGATGCTTGTTGAAAACAACGGATTGTTTGGCGTATAGCCGCGAAATGCGTAATTATGGTTAAATCTTTTTAAGGAGGAATGTTATGTGTAAGAAACTTGCATTTCTGGTTTGTGTTATTGTAGTGCTGGGGCTGGTTGGCAAGGCTTCTGCGGCTCCGGTAGCTTATCGCTGGACCAACCTTGGCGGCAACGATCTGTGGCGCAATGCCGCCAACTGGGATCCGTCCACTGGGTGGCCGGGGGAGGATCCCAACGACACGGCAGACCTTGAGGAACTCGTCCGCGGCCCGATAATTAATACCGGCTCCCTCATAACCGTTGCGAGCATAGACGGACCTGATCCGCCGGATGGAGAGACTACGACCGTTGACATAACAGGCGGGACACTTACTGTCAAGGATGGCTGGGGGCTCGACGGCGATTCCACAGGTACGACCATTATTAACATAGGCGGAACCTCGATTGTCAGGCTTTTGGGGGGGCCGTATTCGCTGCGCGGGATGGATCAAGGAACGACTATAGTAAATATAACCGACAGCCCCGATATTTATACCCAGAATCAGGTTAAAGGTGGCGATAATACTGGAGAGCTTTCACCCTGCTACTTTTCTATGGCCGGTGGGGACTTTAACTCGGCAGGCCTTGATCTTCAGCACAGCGATGGAGCTTGGTGCACTATAACCGGCGGAACAATGATCCTCCGTAATAATGGACTTAATATCCCGTGGGGGTCATTTACTTTAGATGGCGGAGCTTATGTCGAGATAAACGGCGAATTTCGCTGTCCGGGCGAAGATGAGGCACCAATTACCAGTGTAGTATCTCTCGATAACGGGACGCTGATTTGCAACGGCTTCGATGCGGATGGCAATGACTGGTCTCTGGATATCGAGGAGCCTGTTACTTGGACTTTAAGGGGGCACCACAAAGACTCGATACAGCCTCATATCGATGAAGGTCGTATTACCGGCAAGAACGGCACTGAGGTACCAGGGGTGGTAGAGTATACTGAAGACGGGCAACCATACACGCGAGTAGGTTTTAATTTAGTTCAGAAAGAGGCTTCGAACCCGAGCCCGGACGACGGTGCGCCAGGTATTTGCCCGAATGGTGTGACGTTGACCTGGACGGCCGGGCAGTTAGCGGACCAGCACAAGATATTCTTCGGCACGAGCTGGGACGATGTGAACGAAATGACCGACCCGTGCGCTACGAATAACGTTGGTAACGAGACCTATCAGACCGGCTGGCTTGAATACGGCAGAACTTACTTCTGGCGGGTCGATGAGGTCAATGTACCTCCTGACCCCTGTGCGTGGCGAGGCACCATCTGGCGCTTCAGCACGCCGAGCGGGAAAGCAAGTGACCCGAGTCCGGCTGACGGCCAGAGGGGTGCACCTCCGGATTCAATACTAACCTGGACGCCCCCCTGCTGGGCGACGGGACAGACGCTGTACTTCGGCACTGATATGCCGGAGAGGATTGTTTTGCTCGAAGACGATTTTGAGGATGGTTTTGACCCGAATTGGGCGGTCACCACCAACTGGTCTCCTTATAATGCGACCGGGGATTCTAATTTTGCTCCTCGCGACGCCAATCTGGCTAAGGCGACCAGTGGTCCGACTGCGACGCTGGAGTCCGGCGCTTTGGACGCGAGATTTGCCAACGCCGTCGACGTGCGCATCTATGTGCGTAGAACGGAGGACATAACGGCCGACGAGCTCAAACTCTATTATTACAACGGGAGCAGCTATGATGTTGTGAACGATTTTAACGTGGTTGCTCTCGGGCCCAACGACACCTGGCTGTATTTCGGCGATACCATAACCGACAGTCAGTATCTGACAAACAACTTCGGCATAAAGTTAGTGGCGAATATAACCGGCGGGACGGTATATATCGACGATGTCAGGGTAAGGAATACCTGGCCGGTCGACCCGAACTGGTGGGAAGCCGACCTAGGCGGCGCCGATAACAACTATGCGCCCGCGCTTAGTTCATTCAAGCACTACTACTGGCGAATCGATACTAACGACGGCAACAATATATTCCAGGGCGACTACTGGGACTTCACCACCGGTGTGGGCGGACTGATAATGTACTACAAGTTTGACGGCGGCGGCGGTTTTCCCGACCCCATCAATGCCGATGAAAGCTACGACACTGTAGCGTTTGAACACGACGTTGGCCCCGGTGGTTCAATGGGCTGGGGCGAGTCCAACCCGGTTATTGCCGCCAGCACCGCGTCGGCCGACTTTGACCCCTGTGTGGGCCTCAAGCAGGTTATGAATGCCGGTGAGAACGACCCTCTGCGGCTGGCCGGCTATCAGTACACCGTCGAGTTCTGGGTCAAGCCGGAGAACCTTGACAGCAGTTTGGATGTCGAGGAACCCGACGATGATGAGCCCGACCTCTGGCTGGATGATGAGTTTGACCTCTGGCTTATCGGAAAATTTGATTCCTGGAGAATTGCAATAAAGAACCCGGGCGGCGACGACGACGCTAACCAATTCCATTGGGACTTCGGCAACTCGGAAAGGGAAGGTACTGCGGTCGAAGGACAATGGACCCATCTGGCTGCGGTTTATGACGAGACTGTGGACGATGACGATAAACTGTCTTTGTATGTGGATGGTGAGTTGGTAAGTAGTGTTGAAACAGGCCGAAATCCGTCTGATAATAACTATCCAGTTACTATCGGTTATGCGTGGAAAGATGATGTTAACAAGGGCCGTTATTTCGACGGCCTGATTGACGAGGTTCGCATCTATGATATTGCCCTTACGCCGTGTGATTTCCTGCTTATCCCGGGGCCGGAGTGGGCCAGTTGCCCCAGTCCGTACGACGGTGAGGTGGAGGTGGACCCGTGTACTGTAGTGCTTATGTGGACGCGGGGACAAGGTGCAGTTGACCACGAGATTTACTTCAGCTCCAATTTCAGTGATGTGAACAGCCCAGGTGCAACCCCCGTCCTGACATCGCACGCTCCGAATAGCTGGACGCCTCCGGAGACTCCCGCGCATGGCGCCATTTACTACTGGCGGATTGACACCAGCGATGGCTCTCCTCCGCTGTATCAAGGGCCTGTCTGGCAGTTTACAACCGAGTATGTAATTACAGATGCTAACCTTATTCTCCACTACAAGTTCGACGAATCCAGCGGCGATGATGCCATTGACTCTTCAGGCCATAACTACCACGGTGACGTGGACGATGCAGACTGGGATCCGGCCGACGGCCGGTTCGACGGCTGCCTTGATTTTGATGATGATACGTCTGTGGAGCCGCCGAGGACGGCAACCACCCACCTTACCAACCAAGTAAGTATTTCGGTATGGCTAAATATTGACAGTGACGCGAATAACACGGTCCTGGATGTGAGTACCGGTTCGGACGCAAATTATGCAATGAGGGTGCTTGTCCCCGATGGAAGTGGAGATGTGTTATGGCGAGCAGGCAACGACAGTTGTGACGTACTGTTGTGGGACACTGCCACGCCCGACGGATGGGAAGGCGACTGGCACCACTTTGTCTTTATCAAGGATGAAGTTGCCGGGACGATGAAGATATACTTTGACACTGAGCTGGTTAAGGAGAAGGAAGGCGCCATCAGTTCGCTGAGCAATATCGTGGGCAAACCTTTCTTTATCGGAGACCACGCCTGGAGTACCAGTGAGTATGAGGGCAAGATGGATGACCTTAGAATCTATGACTATGCAATTCCGAAGTCCAAGGTAGATGAGCTGTTCAGAGGCGGCGAGCTTGGCATTGCCTGGGGTCCAAGCCCGTACGACGGCCAGCCTGACGCCCACCCGACTTCTGACCTTTCCTGGAGTCCCGGAGATTATGCGTCTTCGCACGAGGTATACTTGGGGACGAATAAGCAGCGGGTCACCGATGCCAACAACGATGCGAACTATTGGCCTGACGTCTACAGGGGCAAACAGGACCCTTGCACCTATGAACCCGGCACTCTTGATTTAGGCACCTGGTACTACTGGCGTATTGATGAGGTCAACGACCCTAATAACGACAGGTGGAAGGGCAACATCTGGAGGTTCAGGGTAGCACCTTATATCATCATAGACAATTTTGATGACGACACGATGCAGGACCCACCACAAAATGACTGGTATAACGGAACTGCGGTAACACCAGCTACCGGCGCGCAGATTACGCTTCGGTCAACACCGCCGGTCATAGGCGAGCACTCGATGCGTTATGTGTATAACAACTGGATGGATTGGGGCTGGGGCTATTATTCTGAGACCCAAACCATAAGCCTTGAGCCAAATGATTGGGATTACTACGATGTGAAAACGATATCGCTGTGGTTCTACGGCAAATCCGGCAACGCTGCCACAATATACGAGCAGATGAATCTTGGTCTGGAAGACGACGCCAACTATGCAGTGGTGTTGTACGGCGCCCTCGCAGGCGAAGAGATGACCGACGTACAGGTTGAGGATTGGCAGCTGTGGGAGGTTCTGACGAATCGCTTTACAAATATTAACTTCCGCGACGTCAAGAAAATCTGTATTGGTTTTGGTTTCAGGAACAACGTGATCGACCCCGGCATGAGCAGCGTAGGGACCGTATTCTTCGACGAAATCAACTTATTTGTGCCCACGTGCATGCCAGATATTAACCCCCTGGAGGGTGATCTTAACCGGGACTGTACCGCTGACTGGCAAGACGTTGAGATAATGGCGGATGACTGGCTTGAGGCCGATGTCAATCTCAATCCGGTACAGGCACCCGGCGAGGCCAACTTGGTTGCCTGGTGGAAGCTGGATGAGGCTGCCGCTGATACCAACATAGCTACCGACTACGCCGGCTACGACAATAACGGTGTGATAGAGACGTTGGGCACCAATGTTTTCTGGGCCGATGCCGGCCACGATGGCAACGCTCTTCGGTTTGACGGCGGCAGGGTCCTGGTGCCGGATGCAAACGCGCTCAAGCCCAAATATGAGGTGACCGTATGCGCATGGGTCAAGTATTACTACTCTCACGATGAAAGTGCTCGGATAGTGGTAAAGGGCGCAGACAACAAGGAGACATTCGGACTCGAAATTTCTAATGAAGACGACGTGTGTGTCTTCCTGGTGCGTGACGGCAATAACCCCGGTGGGGACTATGAAAAGTACGATGTAAACACCTGGCCACTCGAGTACGGTGATTGGACACATTTGGCCGGGACGTTTAAGCAGGGTGATTGCATCAAGATTTACGTAAACGGCCAACTCGAGGCCACGAACAACGATGCAAACGCCGTAACGTACCTTTCTCAGGATACCGATGATTTGGCAATAGGCAACCGCTCGGACGCCACGGACCGTGCGTTTGAAGGTCTGATAGATGACGTCCGCGTTTACAACCGGGCCCTGTCGGCTGCGGAGATTGCGTACATCGCGACCGATGAAACGGGAATCTTCACTGTGCAGTCAGTCGCTAATCTATACAATGACGAGACACTGGGCGATAGAGCGGTCAACCTCAGGGACTTTGCCAAACTTGCGGAGAACTGGCTTGTGAGGAAACTATGGCCTGAGTAATCAGGATTTAACTTGTGGACTTTGGGGCCTATGCTGTTATTTGGCATAGGCCTTTTTTTATATAGCCTGCGCCGTATAAGAGGAAAAGTGAGGTTGCCTTGCTGCGCAGTGATGGCAGCCCAAGCCGCGATCCGTCTGAAGCCGGAGTAAAGCAAACAGGAAAAATTACGTACGGGGCAAGCAACCCGATTAGAGAGCGGAGAGAAGGCCTCTAACGTGGCGAGGGGGGAAGGGAAAGGAGAGCAGGGGAACAGTAGAGCAGGAGGTGGGTATCAGGGGGGAAGGGGGGGTAGAAAAATGTGTTGCAAATCCGTGGCTGCTTATTATAATACCACATCCCGGAGAGAATGATGGCTCCGTGCTTGCAGAGCAGAGATAAGAGTGAACGCAAAACCTTTACTATTAGAGGAGTGAATCGCTATGGAACGGATTACAGAACCTGGGATTGACTTGTTTGCAGATGAGCTGCCGTCGCTGGAGGAGATTAAGAAGGTTTCGGAGTTTGTGCATTGCAGTGAAATCAGCCGGATATCTTTCGGCGAACAAGTAGAGGCGAATATCAACAAGACGTCGCCGAAGGCAGTTTTGGCGGTGGGGATCGGGCTTTGTATCGTCGGCAGAAACGACGAGGCGGTCAACAAACTTGAGAAAGCAGAAGACTGCAAGGAGAAACTTATGTACCGGGCGTTTGCGCTTCGGCGATTGCGTAGATACGATGAAGCAATCGAAAGCCTGCAGAAAAGCCTTAAGTATGGGGCTGACCCGTTGAATATTACTTTGGAAAAGGCGGCGACTTATCGTTGTGCGGCCGAGTTTGAGACGGCGGCGAAGGAACTTAAGGGCTGCGCGAATTTTGAGAATGTCAGCGCCGAGTACCATTACCAGCTTGGGCATCTTCAGGAGGCGCAAGGGTTTTACAATGAGGCCATCGATAATTACCAGACGGCTTTGGAATTATCGCCGCAACATCAAGCTGCCCTTTTCCACCTGGCGTATCGTTACGATTTGTCCGGCGATGAAGAAGCGGCTGTCGACTACTACAAGCAGATTGGCCGTACTTCCCAGGTGTACGTGAACGCTTTGCTGAACCTGGCGGTGCTTTATGAAGATATGGGTAAATTCGACGAAGCGGCTCATTGCATTGATAAAGTGCTGACGTACCATCCCAATCATCAAAGGGCCATCCTGTTTAAGAAAGATATCGAGAGCTCAAAGACGATGGTCTATGACGAGGAGAAGGAGAAAAGGAAAGACCGGAAGGTGCAGATTCTCGAGACGCCGATTAGTGATTTTGAGCTTTCGGTTCGGAGCAGAAACTGCTTCGAGAAAATGAACATCTATACACTGGGCGACCTTATGAAGGTCACTGAAGCAGAGCTTCTCTCATATAAGAACTTCGGCGAGACTTCTCTGCGTGAAATCAAGGTGGTTCTTGATTCAAAAGGGCTGCGTCTTGGAATGGCTCTTGATGAAAAGGAACTCGCTGCAGGCGAAATCGATGATGGCACTATTGAGGAGGATGCGGACAAGGAGCTCCTGGACAAGACTGTGGATGAACTGCGTTTGTCGGTGCGTGCCCGAAAGGCCCTGGAGAGACTTGATATTTGCACGCTCGGTGATGTGACTCGCCGGACCGATGCCGAACTGCTGGGCTGCAAGAACTTCGGCGTGACAAGCTTGAACGAAATCAGGAAGGCCCTGACCAACTTCGGGTTATCTCTGCGAAGTCTGGATTGAGAGGGGGCGATAGTATCTCGAGCAAAACACAAAACTGCCGAGAACGGCATTCGATGAATTTTCACAGACAAAATCAGGCGGGAGGTTCCCATTTTGCAGGCTTTTGCAAGATTGGAACCTTTCTAATTTTGGCGTTGATTGTCGCAGGCTGCAGAGAAAGACAGCTGGTCCGAACAACTCCGCAGATGGATGTTGCGAAGGGTTTTTGGATAAGGGTGCTGCTGCTTGATGATATTCAAAGCTGCACAGTAATAGCGAGCTCATCGTTTAGCGTTATCAATGCTCAAACGCGGAGCATTGAAGCGAGGTTTGAAGAAGCTGGTGAGAGGGTGAAAATAGGTATATCCGGCGGCAGGATTGTCGTTGGTGGTCAAGTTGTCAGCGGTGGACAGGTAATCATTTTTCCCAATAGGCCGCATATTTTAAACTTGAACGGCCGCGAGTACCGCGGCAAATTGAAGCTTATAGTCAATGCGGACGGTAAGTCTTTTGATGCGATTAACCTGGTTCCGCTTGAGCCGTATTTGGCGGGCGTAGTTGGGGCGGAGATGCCTTATTATTGGGAGCCGGCGGCACTGCAGGCTCAGACGATTGCTGCAAGGACCTATTGCTTGTACATCAAGAAGCGTTTCGGCGGCGGACGCAATTGGGATGTGAAGCGAACGGCGGCGCATCAGGTCTATCTGGGTGTTGCTGTCGAATCAGTGCAAATTTGGGATGCCGTTAACAAAACCCATGGGCGGGTTTTGGTCTGTAATCATCCCGACGGCACCGAGGATATTTTCCCTGCTTACTACAGTTCGACGTGCGGCGGTCACACTGAAAACAGTAAGCACGTATTCGGAGATTCATTTCCACCACTGGTCGGCAGGCCGTGTCCTTATTGCAGGGGTGTAGCCAAGCCCAGCTTTTTCTTCTGGCCCACGGCTGAGTTCGATAAGGCAGGTGTTACAACCAGGCTGTTGCGCAAGTACCCGAAGCTAAAGCACCTGGGGAAAGTGAAAGAGATGCGTACGGCCAAGCAGAGCAAATATGACGGATTTTCGCGAATGACTTTGGTCAAACTGACTGGCTCAAACAGTAAGAGCGAGTTCTTGCGCGCCGAGGACCTGCGCCTTACCATCGACCCCAGTGGCAACAAGCTCAGAAGCACCATCTGCCAGATTAGAAGCATGGGCGACAAGTGGATATTTTTGTTGGGCAGGGGTTACGGACATGGTGTCGGGATGTGCCAGTGCGGTGCACAGGGGATGGCGAGAGAGGGTAAAACGGCAAGAGAGATACTTTTGCATTACTATCCGAGCTCTAAAATTGTAAGAGTCTATTGAAAGAGGAAAACTCGATACTCGATGCTCGATACTCGATGCTTCCGCCTTCGCTGAAGCTACGGCGGACAAGCGATACTCGATGCTCGATACTCGATGCTCGATACTCGATGCTCGATGCTCGATACTCGATGCTCGATACTCGATGCTCGATACTCGATGCTCGATGCTTCCGCCTTCGCTGAAGCTACGGCGGACAAGCGATACTCGATGCTGGATTTTAATTCGAAATGAACGGTTTCGAGGTTCTGCATACAGACAGGGGCTGCGGGGCGCGGCGAGGCGTTCTGACCACATCGCGCGGCAAGGTTGAGACACCGGCATTTTGTCCGGTCGGCACAGCCGGCGCGGTGAAGGGAATTAGTCCACGGCAGTTGGAAGAGACCGGTGCCGAGATTATCCTGGCCAATATCTATCACTTGCTGCTGCGTCCGGGTGTCGACGCTGTAGAAAAACTTGGCGGTCTGCATAAATTTATGGCCTGGGACAAACCTATATTGACCGACAGCGGCGGGTATCAAATCTTTTCCTTGGGCTGGAATCTAAAGCGCAGTAAAGCCAGGCCGGGGGCGCCGCCCTTGAGCAAGGTCGACGATGAGGGCGTCGAATTCGTCAGCCATATCGACGGCGCGAAAATATATTTGAATGCCGAACTTGCCACCGAAATACAAAATCGACTGGGTGCCGATATAATAATGTGCTTTGACCAATGTACGCCTTTTCCCTGTGAGGATTCGCAGTTAAAAAAAGCTGTGGAGCGAACTATCAACTGGGCGAAGCGCAGTAAGAAAGCGCACGGTAACTCCGGTCAGCTTTTGTTCGGGATTGTTCAGGGCGGAACGGACCTCGATCTGCGGAGTCACTGTGCCTCAGAACTTATCAAGTTAGATTTCGACGGGTACGCCATCGGCGGCCTTAGCGTAGGTGAACAGCGCGATGATATGATAAGAACGGTTGCTCACACGGCCGGGCTTTTGCCGGAGGACAAGCCTCGATATCTGATGGGAGTTGGTATGCCAGCGGATATAATAGAAGCTGTGAGGGCCGGGATTGATATGTTCGACTGCGTTTTGCCGACGCGCAACGGACGAAACGCTTATGCTTTTACCGATAACGGGCCTGTGCGGATGCGGAACAATGCTCATATAAACGACACCAGGCCAATTGAGGCCGGTTGTGACTGTTACTGCTGTAAGAATTTCAGCAGGGGCACGCTCAGGCATTTCTTCAATGTCGGGGAGATGCTTGGGCCGATGTTAGTGTCGCTGCATAATCTCAGGTTTTACCAAAGACTTATGGCGAACATAAGACAAGCCATTGAAAAAAACGAATTTGCCACCTTAGGCACGACGGACTAAAATCTCAGCTAACGATTGAGTTAACCTGCCTCAATTAGCGACAGATAATTGAGGTCATGGTTAGAAAAAAATGTTTTTCCGGTATTCTAACATCATCCCCAAAGTTTCTATTTACATTGTTATTTATGAAGAAATACATGTAACCAGGTCTCATAGCCGTTAGGATGCTTTTCAGTAATATGCTGCGGATTTTTGAATCCTGCTTTTTCAATTTGGGTGATCCACCAATTTGGCTCTTTGACTGTTAAATGAAGAGGTTGTCCAATAATTTTGGGACCAAAATCATCAGGCAGCAATGCTATAGAGAGATAACAAAATATTTTTGTGCAACGGTAAAAATTATCTAATACCAACCCAACTTTTTCTGTTGGAATATGCTCAAGAACATCACTACAAATTATTGCGTCGTATTCTTTATTAAAATCTTCTGCATTCCACAGCACTCCAACAGTTAGAATATCATTTTTTATTTTATCAAAAAAGGGGTCTAAGCAATTTTCCGCAATATCAAAGCCATGAACAGAAAATTCATTACCGCATTCTTCTATCAAAGCGCGCATAAATTTTCCTGTTCCGCAGCCGGCATCAAGAACGGTCTTTACTTTGCATTTTCTAAGGAAATCTATTATTTTCAAATTTTTTATTGCTCTTTCACCGGGAGAAAACAAACGGTATTCATCGCATTTCCAAATAGTCGTGTATTTCTCTTTTTCGGATTTGTGTAAAGATTCAGTCATAAATTCTCAACATTGTTATTATAAAATATACAGCTAACGCGGGCGAACGGTGGCGCCGCATCAGCAGCGTCCGTGCGCAGCGGGTTCTATTATGGTCGGGATTGTCGGTAAAGGCAAGGAGAAAAGTAAAAATTGGTGAGTGGTGAGTGGCGATTGGTTAAATCGGGATGCTCGATGCTGGATTCTCGATGCTGGATGCTGGGCAAATAGCGTATGGCGGATAGAAGGGAGAATTAAAAGTCAAAATGTAAAGTGCAAAACTACAGAGCAAAAGGCAAAAATCGGGTGACAAGAGCCAAAGGTGAATTATATGCGAGGGCCATATCCTTCGACTCCGCTTCGCTCCGCTCAGGATGACAATGGGGTGGTGGGCACGGCCCAGCCTACAATCTTATCGTTTTGTCAAGGGACGCAGGCTTGACAGCGAGAAGGTGGGGTAAACCCCACCCTACTATATCATAGCATTGGCAGGACAACTTTCAACGTAGATTTCGCAAATAAGCGGCTTAAAGGGTCTAACAAAACGAGGTTCTGGTTGTTGAAAGGACGAGATTGCCAGGCGAGGCTGCGGTTGGCTCGCAATGACAGGCTTTTTGTCAGAGTCGCCTGGTAACATTCCATAACATTCGGATATATGGGAAATCCGGCTTGATAATTGATAACTGATAGTTTAACATCTTAGCCAAACGTGTGGTGAGTCATTACCAGTAATTGACTACGAAAGGAAAATGCAAATGAACAATATATGGATTTTGGCCCAGGCGCCGGGTGAAGAAACATCCGGTGGCATTGATTCGGAACTGGCCGATGAGACCGCGGCCCAGACAAAGCAGGAAGTGTCGGATTCCAATACACCTCCAGGCAAAGGCCGGGGACGAGGTTTTTTTGGTCCTTATGGAAACTTTATTTTTCTTGCTTTGATGTTCGTAATGTTTTACCTCATCCTTTTCAGGGGGCCTCGCAAAAAACAACAAAAGCACAGACAAATGGTGCAGACGCTGCAAAAAAATGACAGGGTCCGGACAATAGGCGGGATTATCGGAGTCGTTGTCGATGTCAAGGGCGATGAGATTACGTTAAAGGTGGACGAGTCAAATAACACGAAAATAAAGGTTATCTCTTCAGCCGTAGGGAAAAATTTGTCGAAAGATAAATAGTCTATATTTGATAGGCCGGAAACTGTCAATGACAGACAGCGAAGGAAGTAGTTATGGATAAAAATCTGACGGTGAAATCTGTTGTTATTATTGTTCTGGTAGCTGTAGCAGCGTTGACTTTATATCCGCCGACGAAGACCTTAAAGAGCGGCATAGACCTGGCGGGCGGAACAAGCCTTATTTACGAGATTGACACTCACGGGCTCGAGCCGGAGGACATTAGAGGTCTGTCCGCAAAAATGATAACAGTCTTGCGGAGGCGAATAGACCCGACGAATGTTCGAAACCTTATATGGCGGTCGCATGGCAGCACACGCTTCGAAATACAAATGCCGCTGGCAAGTGCAGAGGCGCTCGAAAAACGGCGGAACTACAACAAGGCCAAGGATGAGCTATTGAAGGAAAACATCAACCGACCGAGTATTTTACGTTCTCTTAAGAAACCGATAGAAGAGCGGACCGCAGATTTCAACGACTTCGCCAGAGGTGAGCCTAACAGGTTGGCCATCCTTGAGGACCTTGCCAAGGCTTACGATGAGCGCAAAGAGCTCAGAGACAAAAGAGATAGTCTCAAAATAGAACTTAAGAGTTCCCAAGACAAAATGTCCACGGCGGGACTTGACCTCGAGCAAATACAGCAGAAGCTCGGCGAATGGACGGCATTGGACGTGAACGACCAGCAGCTTACAGAATCGCTGAAGGAGTTTCTCGGTTCGGAGGATAATCTCGAGCTGCTGACGGGACACGTGAAGATGTATGCACAGCGGGAGGAAGTTCGCGAGCAGCTAACGAACGCCGAGACCGGGAAGAACGTGCAATACAATAATGCGCAAAAGGAGCTGGACAAATTAAACCTTAGCGAAGACCAGATAGACCTGGTGCTGACGATGTCGCCCAAGTCGGCCAGAAGGAGCCGGACAATTAAGGAGCTAAAGCTCCAGTTTGCCGACCGGGCGGATAAGATTGACAAAGTGGTAGAGGCGTTTGGTAAGTACCGGAAGTTCCAGGGCAGGCTGGACGACCCAAAGGACCTGCGCCGAATGCTAAAAGGTGCGGGAGTACTGGAGTTTAGAGTTCTGCCGACGTTGGGACATCCGGACATAGATAATGACGAGATGAACAGCTATGTTGAGATGCTCAAAGAGAAAGGACCTAAATACGCCTCCACCAAGGAATATGTATGGTGTGAAATAGAAAATATTGAGGAATGGATATATCGACGACAAGGGCGCCTTTATTACAGGGTAATGGACGCCCAAGACCGTCCTCCTTTTATCGCACAATTTGGCGACAAGTGGTACGTTCTGGCGGGCAACAAGCGAAATGAGAGCTTATTGCACACGGCCGGCGAACAAAGAACCTGGAAGCTGGAAAGAGCCTATCGCACGCAAGACGGTATGGGCCGAAGAGCCATAGGCTTTTTGCTTGATGAGAGAGGAGAGAAGCGGTTCTACAGGCTGACAAAAGATAATCTGCAAAAGCCATTATGTATAGTGCTTGACGCTCTGGCTATATCGGCTCCAAATATCCAAGATGCTATAGGCAGACGCGGGATAATAAGCGGCAGTTTTAGTGAGGCGGAGCAGCAGGATATGGTCGACAAGCTTAACGCCGGCTCGCTGCCTGCCAGGCTGATAGAAGAGCCCATCTCTGAAAGGACAATCGGGCCATCGATTGGCACTGATAATCGTAACAAAGGCGTCAGGGCCGGCTTTGTGGGCCTGGCCGTGGTGGTGTTCTGCATGCTTGTCTACTATATGCTTGCCGGGGGCATTGCTGATGTGGCGCTGCTTATGAACATTCTGTTTGTTCTGGCAATGATGGCGCTGCTGAGAGCAACTTTCACGTTGCCCGGCATTGCCGGTATCATACTGACCATTGGTATGAGCGTTGACGCGAACGTTCTTATTTTTGAAAGGGTCCGTGAGGAACAGCAGAAGGGCTCATCTCTTAGAATCGCAGTAAGAAACGGTTATCAAAGGGCCTTCAGGACTATTTTCGATGCGAACCTGACTACATTCATTACTGCTGCCATTCTTTTCTGGATTGCTTCGGAAGAGATAAAGGGTTTTGCTATTGTGCTTATGCTCGGTATCGCATCGAGTATGTTCACGGCGCTTTTTGTAACGCGAGTGATTTTCGATTATTTGTTGGCAAGGAGGATTATCAAGGAGCATTTGTTAATGCTTTCCCTGATACACAAGCCAAATATAAACTGGATGGGCTCACGGCCCATCTTCTTCTGCATCTCCGGTCTGCTCATAGCCGCGGGGCTTCTTGTCTTTTTTACGAGAAAGGATAAATACGACATTGAATTTACCGGCGGAACCGCTGCTGTTATCAATCTAAAAGACGGCATTGACCTGAGCAGGCAGGATGTGGTCGACAGAATCCGCGAAATTGGAAGTAGTACAGACAATGCTGCTCTTGCAACGGTTAGAGTTTACAGCGTAGGAAAACCATATAAGCAAGACTTCTACAAGCAGTATGAAATCAACACCACCGAAACAAATAAAACTGTCACGACGGTGACTTTCGGCCAAGGTGAGCCGCCGACAGTTGAAGGCGCAATATCGGTAATCAAAAAGACCGCAGACAAGGTTGGTGCTAAACTAAACAATCTTATAGTGACACAGCACAGCAGCCCTGCAGGATTCGTCGTAACAACGAGCGAGATGAATAAATCTGTGGTAAGTGAGGTGCTTTCCACAGCTTTTCCAGATGCTGAGGTTTCTGAGCCGGAAATTGAGAGGACGGTCGATGATGCGATACTGGCAGCCTTTGGTGATAATCTGGAACTTCAACTGGATCTTCGGCCGGAAATCGTTGCGCAGGAAAAAATAGCTGAAGAGCTTGCGGACTATCCTGAGCTTGCCGGTTTTCTCGGTGGCATCAAAATCATATGCAAAATCGAAAGAACTGCTACGGGTGAGGAAATCGAGCGGAGGTTCAAAGATTTGCGGTTTAAACCGGATATGCAAAACCTCAACTGGTCTTATGATTATGAAATCTTCGGTGCGGGTCTGACGTCGCTGGAGCCGAACGTGCCGGTGGAATCGTTTGTTTATGTTAGCGCCGAGCCGGAGGCGGGCATCCGGGAACTGACCGAGGATGAGTGGACAGGATTTGTAGAAAACGAGACGGCTAAAGTGCTGGCTGCAGGCCAACTGGAGACATCGCTGCCGCGGGTGACGCAGATAGACCCATCCGTTGGCGCAGAGCAAAAGACACGCGCGCTGATTGCCATTATCTTGTCGCTGTTTGCAATCATAGGGTATATCTGGCTGAGGTTCGGAGACTTCCGCTACGGTATCGCTGCGATTATAGCGCTGGTACACGATGTTTGCATCACGCTTGGCGCCGTTACCGCTTGCACCTATATCGCCTCGACCACAATCGGCGAAAAACTTCTGATTGGAGATTTCAAAATCAATCTGGCGATGATAGCCGCCTTCCTGACGCTAATCGGATATTCGCTTAACGATACAATTGTTGTTTTCGACCGCATCCGAGAGAATCGGCGCAAGGACCAGCTCAACCCGCGGATAATTACAAACAGTATCAACCAGACTATTTCCAGGACGCTGTTGACGTCTTTTACAACTTTTATAGTTGTGCTGATAATGTATATCTTCGGCGGACAAGCTCTGAGGGGCTTTACATTCGCGATTGGCTTCGGGATTATCGTGGGGACCTACTCGTCAATTGCGATAGCGGCACCTGTACTTTTGCTTGGCGGCAAAGCCAAAGAGGCCGACAGGAAGTAGGGGCCGGTGAATAAGACTTACGCGTTCTTGAAACTAAGAGTATTATACGCTTTAAATTACAGCAGCGTTGCGGCTGCTTTGTCAATCAGCCAGGTGACCTTATCAAGAACAGGCCAAAGGACGTGAATAGGGTACTGCACTTCATCCGGCTCGCTGGTCAAAACCTCTTTTAAGATGTCGGCCTTTTCTTGACCAGAAACCAATACAACCAAACGTGAGGCAGCGCGCAAGACGGGATGGGTCAAGGTTATTCTATTGAGCTTCTCATCCAGAACATAAACGACACACGCCAGGTTGTGCGTATCAAACGGCGCATAGGAGTTTGGAAACAGCGAGCCCGTATGTCCCTCAGCACCCATACCGAGCATAATCAAGTCGAATTCGGGAAGTTGGTTTTCCTGCAGTCCAAAAACCTCTCGAATCGTCTCTTCATAGAACTGAGCGGCAGCATTCGAGTCGGCGTATTCGGTTGCAATCCGATGAATGTTTTCATCGGGGATAGCAACTTTTGTTAAGAACGTGTCCGCGGCGAGCTTATAGTTGCTCCATTGTGAATCCGCCGGGACGTATCGCTCGTCAACCCAGAATAATTGTATTTTGTCCCAGGGCAGAGATTTTGCCTGTGGCATTGAACCCAAGAGTTCAAAAAAACGCCTGGGCGTGTTGCCGCCTGATATCGCCACGCAAAAAGCATCCTTTGCTTTTATCGCTTTTTGCGCATCGGCAACAAAAAGCTCGACACATTGGAGTGCAAGACTTTCAGCGTCGCCTGCGACTTCAACATTTGCTTCGTAACTTGCAGAAGTTTCCATGCTTTCACCCCTTACTAATTGACCCGATGCGAACTATTATCATTATCCGCTTTTGAGGGCAATCATGCCAGAAAAAACTGCCGAACGGATAAAATTTTGTACAGTTTTCTAATTCTTGCTCATAAAAGCACTTAGAGAGTTGAGATTTGATATTTGAACTGGTCCGGCGGTGCAATATCGCCGCTTTCGGCACGATTGCCTTTGGCTCCGGCGAACACTATTTGCATCAACTCTGTGGTTTTGCAAAGATTCTGGCCTTGATATCTTCGAGAATCATATATAGTGACGGTACCAGAAACAGTGTTATTAAGGTGGCGAACATCACGCCGAATGCCAAGCTTATGGCCATTGGAATGAGAAAGCGCGCCTGCAAACTTCGTTCAAGAAGCATCGGGGCAAGGCCGAAAAAGGTTGTCAAAGTTGTCAGCATTATGGGCCTGAACCTTCGAGTTGCACAGTCGCGGACTACCTGGCTAAGTTCAATGCCGCTTTTGCGTTCGCGATTGATGAGGTCAATCATAATGAGTGAGTCGTTGACAACAACACCTGAAAGGGCGACTATTCCAAACAAAGAAAGAATGCTGAGGTTAAAGCCCATCAACAGATGTCCGAAGGTTGCACCGACGATTCCGAACGGTATTGCAGACATAACGATAGCCGGCTGTGCATAACTTCTAAACTGCACAGCGAGCAGGCCGTAGATTGCCAGCATTGCAATTGCGAAGTTTACTTTAAGGCTTCCGAGAGATTCGTTCCTTTCGCGCCGCTCTCCGGCAGGGCGGAATTGCAGGCCCGGATACTGTCGCTTCATACGAGTAAGGACTTGTGAATATAGTTCTCTGTTGATTTCGCCTGCGTTGGCGGCTGCTTCATCTACATCGGCGGAGACATTTACCACGCGTCTGCGGTCGACGCGACGAATGTTTGCGTAACCTTGCCCGTATTTAACATCAGCCAAAGTTCTGAAAGGTATTTCAGTGCCGTCCGGCAGTCTGATTCTCATATTCTCGACATCAGCGAGGCTCTTGCGTTCGCTTTCGGGGTAACGCACCATAACACGGATATCATCGCGTCCTCGCTGGATGCGTTGGGCTTCTTCCCCGTAAAAGCCCTGCCTGACTTGTCGGGCGAGGTCGGAAAGAGTCAATCCGAGTGTTCTTCCGGTGTCTTTGAGAGAGAGCTTTAGTTCGGTCTTGCCCGATTCGAAGCTGTCCGCGATGTCACTGACTCCGGCGTACTGACGCAGGATGGATTTCACCTCTTCGGCGGCTTGCAACAGAATGTCAAAGTCCTCGTGTGAAAGTTCGACGTTTATGGGTTCGCCCGCCGTCATAAACTCTGAGATGAATGTCAGTGACGATACTCCTGGTATCTCGCCGACAATCTCCCGCCAGCGGTTTTTCAACTCAATGCTTGAGACATCCCGTTTTTCGCCGCTGAGTAGTTCAACATTGACTTCGGCGAGGTGTGCTTCGGTTACGCCTGCAATTTCAGTGTGGCCCGGCCCCCGCTGTGCCATTGCCGGCTGTGCCCCGACCGTGGTTGCAATGTGCTTCATAAGCGAGGGTTTGTCTTTTCGCTTGCTATCATACTCTGCTATGACCTGGAGAGCTACCTGTTCGATGTCTTCCGCAATTTCTTTGGTCTGCTCGAAGGGAGTTCCCTGAGGCATTTTCAGAGCAGCAATCATGTTGTCGGCTTCAACGGCGTCGAAGAATATGAATTTAATGTAGCCGCCGGCTATGAATCCGATTGTGACGATAAATATGGCGAACGCGCAGGCCAGAGTTACATAACGCCATTTTACTGCTTTGGTTACACCGCGGGCGAAACGGCCGTTTACAAACCGCTCAAGTCTTCGTTCTGTAAAGCCGCTAAGTTTGCCGGTTAAAGCTGTAATAGGGTTCTTACCAAGAGAGCGTTTTGAAGAAAGATGAGCAGGGAGAATCAATAAGGCTTCGAGCAGTGAAATCGAAAGTACGCTTATCACCACTATTGGGAAAACGCGAAGGATTTTGCCCATTATGCCGCTGGTGTAGGCGAGCGGGAGGAATGCAAAAGCGGTGGTCAGGACGGCGAGTGTGACGGGCATTGCCATTTCTTTTACGCCTTTTATTGCGGCGGCGGTTGCGTCCATACCTTTCTGCCGATACGCAAATATATTTTCGCCAACGACAATCGCGTCGTCGACGACCAGGCCAAGACACATAATGAACGCGAAAAGCGACATCATATTGATGGAGACGTCAAAGATTGGTATGAGCCAGAAGGCGCCTAAGAAGGATATGAGGATGCCCAAGGTGGTCCAAAAAGCCAGTCGCAAATCAAGGAACAGCAAAAGACAGAGAAAGACGAGGATGAGGCCGATATAGCCGTTTTTCTTTAGAAGGTCCATTCGTGAGCGCAGGAAGAGTGAATCATCGTCCCACAAGGCGATTGAAACGCCCTCAGGTAACTCCCCTTTCTTTTCACTTATATATTTTTTGACGGTATCGGCCACATCGAGCGCGCTTTGTTCGCCTGTGCGGTACACCTTTACGAGGGCAGCTCTTTTGCCGTCGAATCTGGAATAAAGGTCGGTGTCTTCAAAGTCGTCTTTTACGTCGGCGATGTCGCCGAGTCTAACTTTTGTGCCGTCGTTTTTTGTCAGCACTATGATTTTTTCGAACTCCGGGCCGTAGTATTTTTGTCCTTTTGTTCGAACGAGGATTTCACCGCCGGGGGTTTTTACCGAACCTGCGGGGACATCAAGGGATGAGTGTCTCACCGCATTTGCAACCTGGTCGAAACTTAAGCCGTAGCGGCGGAGCGTTTGCTCCGATACCTCGATTGAAATTTCGTAAGGCCTTACACCTGCAATGCCGACCAGACTTATGTTGTTCATAGCGGTAAGGTCGTCACGGACGTGGTCGGCCAGTTTCTTTAGTGTCTTCTCGGAGACATCGCCGTAGATTACGATGGTGATTACTTTGTGACGGGTTGTCAGCTCGGAGATTACAGGTTTTTCAGTTTCCTGGGGGAAGGTTATAATCCTGTCAACTTCGGCCTTTATGTTGTCAAGGACTTCGGTTGGGTCGGCATATTCTTCAACTTCGACAATTGTTATTCCGGCCGCTTCTGAAGCTGTGCAGGTAATCCGTTTTATGCCGTCGACGGCCGCTATCGCTTCTTCGACGCGAAGCACGACACCTTCCTCGACATCGGTTGGGGAAGCGCCGCGATAAGGTACGGTGATTGTAATCATATCGAGGCTCATTTCGGGAAAGATTTCTTTCTTGATGGAAAAAACGGTGAGGAGCCCGGCGGCCATTATCAGAAACATCAGCAGGTTTGCCGCCACGTGATTGGAAGCAAACCACCCAAGCAGGCCTTTTCTTTGACTCGGCTCTTCCACCTATCTATCTCCCTGGCGTTGGTTGGGGCCTTGGACGTCCGGCAGGGCGTGTTGTGCCGGCTCGGCAGTTTCCGTCCTTACCCGCATAGCTTCCGTGACTGTGTCTAATGCGCTTATGGCGACAACGGCACCGTCTTCAAGGCCCGATATAACGTAGGCGTAATCCTTGTCGCGCCGGACAATTTCGAGTTCGATGATATGCAGCCGCTCGTTATTTACCACCCAGACCTGATTCTTATTGTGTAAAGCAAAACGTGGAACAGCGATGGCATTCGCGAGGGTTTTGCCTTTTATCAAGACCTCAACAAACATACCAGGCACCAGCGGAGGCCGACCATTGGCGCCTTTGAACGGCTCAAGTACTTCGACAACGACCGAAACCATTCGTGAGGTCCTGTCGACCTGTCCGGTAGTACGCATAACCCGTCCCTGCCAGACGTGCTCGCCGCCGGCAAATTTTGCGTGAACTTCGGCCTCTGAGCCGGCGCCGAGGTGATTGTGTCCGTTAATTGAGACCGGATTCGGGGGAATATTGAACCAGGCCAGCTCCCAGTCCTCCAGCGGAACCTCTATTTCAATTGCCTTAATGCTGTAAATTTTCCCAATTGGCTGGCCGGCGTTTACGTATTGGCCGAGGTCGACCGTTTCACTGACGACCATACCATCGAACGGCAGCGAAAGGCTCGTTCGTTCAAGCCTCAACTGGGCGGTGGCAAGTTGTGCTTCTGCGGACTGCAGTGCGGCGCTGGCCTGCTGAATGTGCGGCTGACGAAAGACAAGTGGCGAATTCGGTTCGACGTTTGGATGCAGCTCGTCCCAGTCCCGGCGGGCGAGGTCTGCTTCGGCGTACTCAATTTGGAGCCCGAGCCTGGCATCGGCGACAGCGGCCCTGGCCCCCTGCACGGCCAACTCGTAGTCGCGCGGGTCAATCTGCAATATTTGCTGCCCGGCGGGGATAAATCCTCCTGCCTTGAACGCGGGGCTGATGGAAACTACCTTGCCGGAGACTTCAGGGACCAAATCGACCTGGGCCTTTGGGCTGACAGTTCCGTAGCCGCGAACGACCATCTGAATATCCTGCGTGTGGAGCTGCTGGACCTTAACCAGCGGCGGCACAATTGGGTGCTCTTTTCGCCTGGGCGGTTTTCGTAGTTTGACAAAAGCGATGGCAATCAATATCCCCATAACTACAATTGCAAGCGGCAGTACCACCTTCAACATAGCCCCCGCTGTTCTGTTAAGTCTGCCGGCTGGTTTGTTAAACTTTCCTTTTGTTAAATTGCTTTGAGTCATTTTCCTGACACCATCTATTCTTAACTTTTGTCTTTTGATTCATCTTGATAATCCCAGTCACCGCCGAGAGCGAGGTATAGATTCACACGTGTGGTCCAAATCTGGTCCTTGAGGACGGTTAGCTCTTCTTCAGCCATTCTGCGCCGCCGCTGCGATTCGAGAACCATCAGGATTCCTGCCACGCCTTGCTGATATCGCTGGCTTGATAGCTGTTCTGCGGCTTTTGCTTCGCTGAAGCGCCGCTCGGCGTACCCAAGTTGCGTTTGCAGCATCTGCTCACTTGCCAAGCCATCTTCTACTTCCCGCATAGCGTTCAGCACGGTTCCGGCGTAGTCGGCTGCTAATTCTGCGTAGCGGGCTTTAGCTCCATCTATTTGCGCAAACAGTTGCCCTCCTTTGAACAGAGGTTGAGTAAGACGCATCACGGCTGAGTATGTCTCCGCAAAATGCTCCCAGATGTCCCGCCATCTGTCCGCGCTGCCACCGTAGCTTGCGGAAAGGGTCAAGTCGGGAAATAGTTGCGCTATGCTGACGCCAATTCGTTCGTTTGCTGCCAGCAGAGACAGCTCGGCGGCCTGCACATCCGGCCGGCGGTCCAGAAGTGCTGCGGGGACACCGATGGGGACAGGCTCGAGATTCGGCAAATCGGCTAATGTCTGCGGCAGGTACTCCGATTCACCGGGTCTTTGGCCGATGAGGACATCGAGTGCATGATGAGCTTTTGCGAGCTGCAGTTCAATGGCCGGCTCAAGCATTTTCGCCGCTTCTAAGTTCTCGCGCGCCAGGCGCACATCGACAGGGGCGACAAGTCCTCTGCGATATCGGCGTTCGACAATTCCAAGCGTGTCCTGGCGGCTTTGCGTATTTGCCTTAGCTATTGCGAGGCGGTTCTGGAGGGTGGCAATATCTATTCTGGCCTTGATTACGGTGGCGATTATGGAATTGACCAGAGTCTGCTCGGCGGCGTGGGCGGCGAGCATATCGGCCCAGGCTGCGCGCTCTGAACGTCTGAGTTTGCCAAACAAATCCAGTATATAGGCGACGGAAATCCCCTGTGACCAGGTTGTGCTCATAATGGTCAATCTTTGTGCGCCGCCGAAAGTAAAGGAGCGCTTGCTTCTGTCACGGTTAATGCTGTAGGATACATCGGGTAAGCGTCGTCCGCGAGTTTCGGCGAGGACTGCATGGGCCTGCAGCACTCTTGCTGCGGCTGCTTTGAGGTCGTAGTTGTTTTTTAGAGCCTGGCGCACCAGGCTGGTCGTGGTCAAGTCACCAAATCCTTCCCACCATCTGTCAATCGCCTCAAGGTCATTGGCATCCTGGTTATGGTCTCCGGCCCATACGTAGGCGTCGGAAGACTCGGCGGCGGTCGTCGGCCTCGAATATTTGGGGCCCACCATACAACCGGGAAGTACTACGACAGTGTATGCCAGAGACAACCAATAGATTAGAGTCGGGCTTATTTTCATTCGCTATTTTCCTTGACAAAGGCTCGAATTCCGGCGGCCGAAAACCTGACAACGTGGTTCACCGCCTCGGTCAGGTCCAACTTTGGCAATTGCGGATTATCGGTCTGCTCAAACATAGTTCTTGCGCAGACCATGTGCATTAATTGACCAACGATTGAAAGTATGACCAGCTGCGCCCTTGACTCATCCAGTCCCGGGCAGGTTCGGAGCAAAGCCTTCTGCAGTGCCGTCATAACAGGTATAATCATTTCTTCGTGGAAAAGATTCTGAGGCAGGTGCTGGTCAATCATTTCTCGTGCCATCAGTCTAATGAATGTGCAGCCGCTACTTTCACTGACCATTGGCTCGATGAAGGCGTTGGCGTATGATTTGAGCAGGTCTTCGAGCGTAGGCTGACCGTTCTTCTGGGCCATCACCCTTTTAATGCTCGCGATGCGCGTAGTGCGCATAAGGCCCAGATGCCGCCGCCAGACCTCCGCGTACAGTTTTTCTTTGCTGCCGAAGTAGTAGTTCACAGAAGCGATATTGCAGTCCGCGGCGGCCGCAATATCGCGAACACTCGCGCCCTCAAAACCCTGTTCACAGAACAGCTCTTCGGCAGCGTCCAATAATCGGTCGTGAACACTCCTGACAAAGTCACTATCAGTACTCTTATCGCTCGGAATGGTCATTTTTTAACCTCCTAAACAATCGTTTCATACGAAAGTTTAAAACATTTGTTTGAATTTGTCAAGTTTTTTCCCAGTTTTTTGGAAAATCTTGAAAAAAAAGCAACCTGTTCGAGCTAAGTGTTTACATATAAGGAGGTTATAACGAGAAATTGTGATGGGGCTCGTAAATGGGCAGCTTATTGAGCTAAATGGGCAAGTTGCTGGGATAGGCAGAGGATGGCTTTCGGCCTTGATAATAGGGTGGTTTGAGAGTCGAAGATAGCGGCCAGAAGAAATAGCAAACCTCTTAGAAAATTTGCGAAGGATTTGTCGGTTTGTGGGGGAATAGTATATGGAAAGGCAATTGCAATTGGGCAGACTACTGAAGAAAATGTGTTCATGGATATCGATTTTGAAGCATTGACCATAGTTAACGCTCAGAGGGGGGACAGGGAAGCTTGGCGTAATTTGTTTGAGTGGCATTTTGAGCCGGTCTATCGCTATTGCGTGAGGCTGGCTTGCGGACGACAGGATGTGGCTGAGGAGATTGCACAACAGGTGTTTGTAACTGCCGGGCGTCGGATAAACAAGTACAGGGCAAAGAAGGGGATGTTTCGTAGCTGGCTGCTTGGGATAGCGAAGAATCGCTTTATGAAACTTGCTTCTAAGGAGCGGAGGCGGAAGCGGTATGAGGCACGGGTGTCGACAGAAAGTTCCAAAGGGACAAAGGGTGGTTCGGAAGAAGTTTTTGTGTACGAGGCGCTTGCGAAGCTGCCGGGGCGGTACCGAAGGGTGTTGGAGGCGAAGTACCTGCAAGGGCTAACGGTGAATGAGATTGCGGAAAATCAGGGGAGTACGGCGAAGGCGACGGAGTCACTTCTGAGCCGAGCCAGAGAGAAGTTTGGAGAGGTTTATAAGAAAATGCAGGAAAGGCCGGTTTGATAAACGGGGGTTGGATTATGAATGAGTTTGATATAGACAAGTTGGTTGGTCAGAGTTTGAAGTCAGAAGCGGCCGGCGAGGATTTGCGGGCGCGAGTGCTGAAGGAATCGACAGCGGCTTTGATGCGGGGTAGAGTGGTGCGAAGGCGGCTGCGGATGGGCGGCTTGACGCTGGTAGTTTTGTTGGTGGCGGTTGGTGCGTTTATCTGTGGGCAGATTGTGGGTGCTGCTCAAAGTGACATTGATAAAGGTGTTGCCGGTGTGACGGATGACCAGGAGTGGACGAACGTGCCGAGGGAATTGGTGGCGTGGCTGGATGCTGGGAGGTTCTTCGAACAGTTGGGGATGGATGAGCGAGCGGAGCGTGCATATAAGAAGGCTGGTGAGTTGATTCCTCAGGAAGCGGCAGAGATTATACAGGCCGGGTTATATGGTGACAGAATTTATGCCGGGCTTTTGGCAAATCCGCAGGGCGTCAGGCGATGTCGAGAGGCGAGCGTTCAGGCGCGTTGCGGGATGGCTGAAGTTGGGCGCTCGAGTAAAACGGAAAACCTAAACAGAATATTAAGTAAGATTATTGGGCAGTATTTGGGAGGTTAGAATCATGAGCAGTGAGTTGAGGAAAACAAGCGTTTGCATTGGTTGTTTGTGTTTGATGCTGGCAGGATTGGCGAGTTCGGCGTGTGCCAAAGAGGGACAGAGCATTTTGGAGCGGGTGCAGGTGATCGAGGACCCCGAATTGGGAGAGCTGGTCCGAATAGCATTGGCGAACTTGCTGGAGACGAAAGAAGCGGCTCGGCTTTACCAGAGATGGCAGCGAACGAGCCAAACGAGCAGTAGGCAGAGGGAACTGCGTGAAGAGTACCAGAAAAAGTATGACGAAGCTATAACGCGAGAAGAAGCGAGAAAACCGCAGGTGGTTCGGGCTATAACAGAAACGTATGCTCAGATAAAATTGTTGGACACGCAGATTGAGCAGATAGAGAAGAAAATAGGCTTGGCAAAGACGACAGATGCCATTCGGTCGGAGCTGATTTTGGCGAGGGCGGAACTGGAGGCCAGACGTATGACGAAGCTGGCTGAACTCAGGGAGATTATGAGCATAGTGCCGAAGCACGCCTTTGGACGCAAACGTGTGGAGACGCTCGGTACCTGGTTGTCTTTTGACGTGATAGGTGATTTTGTTTATGTGTTCAATTACCTGCGGCCTTATCGAGAAGGACGGAGCTACTGGCAGAGCGAGCCGGTTGGGGTGATGTCTCGGAAGGCGGCGCTTGGGCATATAAAGGATTTGATGAAGGAGAAGTACCGTTTGCCGGTGCGGGTTGATATTTTCAGGAATGAATCGGGTATCAAACTCTCCGAAGAGCTTTATGAAAAGCTTGTGCAGGTTTTCAAGGACGCCAAGGTCGAGCTTGACGCGGAGGTGTATTTGGATGATGAGATACGTCACAAAGAGCAGGGGTCGGAGTATTTCGTACGAGAAGGGAAGATATATGACAGTGAGGATCGTATGAGACGGCAGCAGCGCCACACAGAAGAACTGCGAGTTTTTGACGAGATAAAGCACTTGGTGGGCTTGCCGAAGCGGCTGCCGAGGAAGTTTATTATAAAATATGACGCCGACAGCAAGGACTTGGCGTCCCGTATAGCAGACGCCATCAAGGCGAAGGCCAAGGAATTGGGTGTGGAGAGATTTGTTGAGATAGAGCAAGAAGAGACTGAGTTTGAGATACCGGAGGAAGAGGAAAAAGGGAGGCGGGTGTGACAAGCAGGCGGTAGTGAAGGTTGCATTCTTTGCCGGGCCAGATACTTCGGCTTCGCTTAGGATGACGCCCGTAGCGGGGTTTGGCCGAGGTCGTGAACAGCCTCGGCGAGGGGGACGAGGGTTTTAAGGCCGCGGCCGGAGATGTCTTCAGATACTCCGACAATAAAGCGGTTGCCGGGTGTAGCCTGCTTTAGGATTTCGGCGGCGAAGAAATATCACGGTGAGTTTGCAGTACTTAACTTTCCGGGCACTGACTACCGTTCAGCAGCGAGCAGCTTCAACAAGAAAAAGCCAATCAGACTTCCTGCGATGTAATATGGAAACTGACCCCAGACAAAACAAGTGCCTAAGATGGCCTTGCCGAGGAATGTGGCCCGAATTTTTTCAAGAAAGACCGGTTCCCAAAGCTGAAGGAATTCCAATAAGCAGGTCCCGGCCAGCACGGCGAGCGCAATTCTTAACGCGCATTTCCTTTTAGGCGCAAAGAGGAACACGAATAGACACCAAAACACAACGTAGAACACAGCAGACAGATAAAAATTGACCCATACTTTGGCTGGGCCGTTATAACAAGACCAGACCCAGAAGCTTAAAGGTGTGAGTATGCACAATGATAGTATGACGCCGAGACGGCGGGTGAAAAAACACCTGAGCAGGTTCAAATCCATAACTTCTTTTTTCCTTACTTGGGCTGATTGAGTGATAGTAACAAATCGGCCGTGAATTCGCAATGCCTTGAATTGGCCGTCTTTGACTAATTACGCCGGCAAAGCGGAGAATTCCTGGTTAATTTATGGGCCGTGGAGGATTAGTATAGACTGAAGCCGCGGGTAAACATTTAGGGTGGATTTTAATTCATTTGAAGTAGAAAGAAGATGTGTAAGACTTGTGGCTGTATGTCGGGCAAAAAGAAAAAAAAGGCCAAGACCAAAAAGAAAAAGAAAAAAGCAAAGAAGAAGAGATAGTGGGTCCCCGCCTTAGCTCGCCCCATTGCTTAGAGTGTCGTACCCTCTAATGGGATCGGCTTGCGGGCGGCGATAGTCTCAAGCAAACGCTAACCAGCTTGTCCTTCAACTGCTTTTAATTTCAGGTCAGGCTTGCCTGAGAGAAGGCAGTGTATTTCCATTTTGCTTGCCCATTTGTGAGAATCAGGCTGCCTGTGTACTGTACGCTTGCGTTTGATTCTTCTGGTTTTGTCGCTCTGTTTTTTCATTTACGTCCCACCTGCCAAAGTGAAACCTGGATTCGGCCATCCCTGGCCAAAGTCATAGCTGAGGTCGTCCTTCCAGTCCAAAATCTATCTTACAAGCTATTTATAGCTACGTCAAGAAAAAACTTTAGCTTCTCTTCTTATAAGAAATTTATGCTCAATTACGGATTTCCTGCGGGGCAAGGCGTGTTTTTTATTTTTCGGCCAAGCGGCGAAGTATGGTTAGCGGAAAATAGGCGGCTGTGGGGCTGTTGAAAAAGGTAAAATTGCTTAGTCGCCACACACCTCACAATAACACAAAGTACATTTTCAGGTCATTGCGAGCGATTCGAAGAATCATGTGGCAATCTCAAATCACTACTTTGGGACTTTTTCAACAGCCCCGCCATCCCTATTTTATTAGAAATTTTCGTTTCGAGATACGCTTCACGAGATACGAAATTTACCCTTGTGCAGGGCTCTTTGATAAGTTAATAGTTTTTTGGGGCAACAGGGTATCAGGGTAAAGGGCAAGCCTTGTATTCCACGAAGGAAGTCGGGCTAAACTTATTTGATTCAAACACCCCTGTATGACCTGAGATTAAACTCACTACAGACAGCCATTAATCCTGACCAGGTTTGCGCTTTTCCTTCAATTGTACTATCCTGGAGATTGATAAACATTAACGTTCTTCCGAAAGAGTCCTTTCTATACGCCCTGACATCATCTTTATCTTCTTTTCTTATCCTCCTGTAACCATGCAATCCTATAGTGCCCTTAATGTGCTTAAATGAGCTTATATCTATTGGTATAGCATCCCTCCTGAGCCTTCTATTTAATAGTCTCGCCTGCCATAGACGCCTGTGTTGAAATTTTCTCTTCATTATACCCGATGCGGTGGGCCTGACGGCCGTTAGGAATTACCACCTTAATTCTGCTTTCTTCCGGCCATAATAGATGGGGAAATGGGGGATGTCAAGAAAAAAGGGTACCAGGGGATTAGGGTAGCAGGGAGCAGGGCAACAGGGTATCCGGGTATAAGGGAATAGGAACACCGAATATCAAACAAGGAATATCGAATGAGGAAGTAGGATCGGTGTGCATAGCACACCCTACATTTGGTTGCTACGACATGCGAGGGCCGGAGCCTTCGACTCCGTCCGCCTGCGGCGGACTGTGCACCTTGGGCACAAGCTCAGGATGACGGCAATGGCGTCTTTTTTTAAGTTTTTGGGGGTGAAAGCGAGATTTGAAAATTTTTTTTGAAAAAATTTTATTTTTGTGTTGACAAATACTATGGTACGTAGTACTTTGGATAAGAGTAATGGTTTTCGCGATTTGCTTTTAGATATGGAGGCAGAAGAATGAGCAGGAAGCTGCTTGATGAACTGGGCGAGCTGCAGCGAGCGGTAATCGAGATTATCTGGGAGCTTGGTGAGGCAAGCGTTCATCAGGTCCGCCGACAGCTCGGCCGAAAGAAGAAGCTCGCATATACGACGATCCTCACGGCGATGCAAAAGCTGGAGAAAGCAGGCTGGCTGCGACACCGAGCGGAGGGGAAGGTCTATATTTATTTTCCGACGCGCAGCCGTGAAGAGGCGGGCGCGACGTCGGTGCTGAAGTTTGTCGAACGGATGTTCGACGGGGACACCGTTTTGATGTTCCAGCATCTTATGCGCGAGGGCAAGCTAAGTGATAAGGAACTCGTGGAGCTTCGAAAAACGATTGATAAGAAGCGAAAGGAGAAGAAAAAATGATGGGCGAAAACACTTTTCTGTGGAGTTGTGTATGGCAGGGCATGGTCTGCGTTGGTGTTGGGCTTGTCGGCAGCTTCATTCTGCGACGCCGGCCGGCACGGGCGCATCAGATGCTTTTGTTGGCGATGATTGCAGCGGTGATTGTGCCGGTGATGAGCGCGGTGGTGAAACATTTCGAGTGGGGGATGTTCGTAGCTGAGCCGGTTGTAAGCGAACCGGTGGTTGAGAGCCGGTTCGAAATCAGCAATTACGAAATGGCTGATATTGCGGCGGTGGAAAGTGCTGAGCCGACGATGAGTGTGTTTGAAGAAGCCGCCGGGCCGGTCGTTATAGCTCGGCCGGAAAAGACCAAGCTGCGGTTGGGGACATTGGCAATCTGGGGGTGGGCTGCAGCAAGTTTGATTCTGTATGCGCGATTGTTAGTGACATTCGCGCTGGGTATTCGGCTGCTCGGCCGGTCAGCGCCTGCGAAGTGTGAAAGAATTCAGAAAGCGGCAAACGCGGCGGTGGTGAAATTTGGGATTGATAAGCCTGTGGTTGTTTGCGGCAGTAGTAAGGTTCGCGGACCTGTGATATGGTGCTGGGGCAAGCGGCCTGTGCTGCTGGTGCCGAGTTCCGGCGGAGAGACAAACGGCAGTTTGGATTGGGTAAGTATAGTTTGTCATGAGCTTGCGCACTGGAAACGTCGCGACCATATTAGCGGATTACTGGCGGAGCTGGTGGTGTGCATTATGCCGTGGAATCCGCTTTTGTGGCTGGGGAAACGGCGGCTGGTCAGGCTGAGCGAGCAGGCATGTGATGATTGGGTGGTGGCGGCCGGTCAGTCTGGTACGGACTATGCGGAGTCACTTCTTGATTTGGCGCCTCAGGGACAGATGGTGTTTGCTCCGGCGGTGCTCAGCAGCAAGAAAGGCTTGGGGGCGAGGGTACGTCGTATTCTGCAGGATAAGTGTGGCAATCCCCGGACCGGGGCAAGGTGGGCTTTGGTGGTCAGTGTAGTGGCAGCGTGTATGGCTGTCGGTGTTGCATTCGCGCAGGCTCGACCTGCAAAAGTAAGACCGACAACGAAACCCACGGCGCAGCCAATTTCAGGCTCCAAATTGATGGACGACCGTAATATCTTTGAGGGGGTAATGCCGGTGATTAAGCTGGCGGTGGAAGGCAAAGTCGGCGAACAAAGACCGAGGATTCCGAGACTGCACAGCGAGCCGGGGCCGGGTGTTCTGCAAGGGATTATTAAAGATTCGGCTGATACTTCGGGGCACAGGACGGCTTTGTTTTTTGTTCCGGTGGAAGAGTGGCCGGGTAAACCGTTTTTCTGGTACCTTGCCAACGTTAATGAGTCTTTCGAGATTACCGGCATTCCGCCGGGGACGTACTATCTGTTTACTGTGGAGACGAGCAATCCCCGAAACATCGAATCGATAGGTTTGCCTGTTGGCTGGCCCAAGCCGGTGAAGATAACGGCCGATGGCAAGCCTGCTTACGTCGAAATCGAAATCTCCACCTTTTTGAGCAAGAAGGCCCGGTGGTTCTGGAATGTGCAGGGTTTCCTGGATGGCGTGGGGCATCTGAATGCGGAGAATATTGCTACCGAGAAATTAGGGCCGTATGGCAGAGTTACCGATGCCAAAGGACGCCCTGTGCCTTATGCCCACGTGCAGGTGCGAGAGTTCAAGCCCAGTGGAACCGAGTGGGGCAGTATCAAGTCACCGGACGCGCGGGCAAATGCAGAAGGCTATTACGGCCTGAGGCCTTTGGACTATCGCTATTTTGTGGGAGCTATGGTTAATGAGCATCTGAAAGATGCGGCGGGGTGGCGCTGGCAATATCTGAGGCGAAACAAAGTCTTTGAAGGCAAGCAGGGAGTTGATTTCCAATTTGGGCCGTGGCTGCCCGAGAAAACAGTTGGTGGGAGGATTGAGGGCACTGTGGTGGACGCCAACGGCAATCCGATACCGTCTTTCTATGTGGATATCCGTCCCGACAAGCCGTGGGTGCACGTTGACCGGGTCAATGAGCCCTGGTACAAAAGATGGGGCATCAGGGCTGCCTTTAGTGAGGGCAAGTTTGCCCTTGGTAATGTTCCCACGGGCAAGTGCAACCTAAAGATAAGGAGTCATCAAAGCTCGTCCAGAGGGGGTGCACGATTGGGCGAAAGACAAATCACTGTTGTCGGCGGTCAGACGGCACATCTGGAATTTGAGGTAAAAGACTGGGAGAAGAAAAGGGGCCATCGGCCCGTTATGAGGCTGGGACGCCCTGGGCCGAGCGTCTGCAGGCCCGGGCCAACAAAAGCGGCCGAACCTTTGAGCGAGCTTAAGGTTGGGGACAAGGCGCCGCTGTTTGAGGTCAAGACGGTTGATAATAAGACGTGGAAATTGGCTGAGCATCAAGGTAAGGTTGTGCTGCTTTGCTTCTGGGTCGCAGGAAGCCAGCCGAGTGAGATTCGGCTTCCGGCCATCAATTCAGTGTATCAATCTTTCGGCGGAGATAAGCGATTTGTGATGCTCGGGTTGGTAAGGAGAAAGAGAAAAGTTGAAGATTTGAAACAATACCTCAGTAGCCACGATTTGCGCTGGGGACAGGCCGTGATAAACGGGGAAGATAAGAGCGATTTAGCCTCGAAGTACGGCGTGCAAAGGTGGCCGTCCATGATACTGATCGGGCCGGATGGAAAAGTGATTGCGCGCAACCTGAAGGGCAAGGCAATCAAGTGGGCCGTGGAGAAGGCTTTGGGCAATACTGCCAAGTTCGGGCCATAATCTGTGCGAAGGGTCAGCTTTGCATTGCTTCGGTGAGTTTATTGCGGTTTTTGTTAATCCATTGTGCTTTTCGGAGGACCATTTTTAGGAAATCGAGGGCGGTGGACTGGCCGAAAGAACCGGTGACGGCTATGGGGACAATGGCCTCGGCTATCATCGCTTCAATCATCAAGGCTGGCAGCGCGCGAAGCTCGTTTCTGTCCAGCTCGATTATTTCCAGGTAGCCGTAGAGGAACTGGATGAGCTTTGCCTGGTCGAGATGTTCGGGCCAATCGGCGGGGTTTGGTGAGCCGGTAACAATGGAGAATTGGAGCACGCCGTTGGCGACGTCGGTGACCAGCGGAGCGAGCCTTGTGGAATCAAAATCAAGGACAGCAGTAAGCTTTCGCTCGGCAAAGAGCATGTTGCCGGGATGCCAGTCACCGTGAACGACGTGGTTAGGCCAGTAGTGGAAGCCAAGGCGGATTACGGAGGCGCCGGAGTTATTATAGAGGGTGGTAAGGGCCTGGATGGTTTCTTGAAGTCTGGCGTCCGGGCTGGTTTTTTGTTGGTCGGCTACTTTTTCCAGACAGTTGCGGACGATAGAAGAATCGTGGAAGCTGCCGGTTGGCGGCTCGTATTCACAGGCGAAATCGGCCAAGTAGCCGTGTAAGTTGGCTAATTGTCGGCCTGCATCGACGGTGGCGGCGGCGGAGCCGTCGTAGCGGCCACCGGGGACAAACCTGAAGCACTCGTAGATATTGTTTTCCAGTTGCAAGATTGTCTTGTGGTCGTGAGTGGTCATAAGAGAGGTGACGGGAAAGGCCACTTGTGCCAAGTCATTTTGGACAGCGTGGGCGAAGGCGACGCGCTGGAGGAGGACTTTGGTTTTGGGGCGGCGCTTGAGGAGGAATTTGCCCTGGTCGGATGTGATTATCATTTTGGGCACGCGGCGGTTGCCGGCAGAGAGAGGCTTTGCGTAATGGACCGGGCCGATGTCATAGTGGCTTTGGACCTGGTCCAGCTCCTGTGAGGAAAAATGTTCACGTGTGGGCATAACCTTTTTACTCCGAATACAGAAATCGCCGGTTACGAAGACGGCTATTGGATAATGATTACTGCTTGAGGCGGTTTGGTCAATAAAAAATGCGGCCAAATGCTTTAATGGCATTATTTGAGCAAGTAGAAAATCAAAATGACGACGCCTAAAAGCGATATGGCGGCGACGGCGCTCAGGACGAGGATTGCGACCTGGTAGCGGGCCACGTTTCCATCTCTGTGAATTTTTTCCTCTATGTCGATTGACGCTCCCTCTTCAAGCTCCTCAAGCTCGGAGATGTCGAATCTTTTGTGTGCTCGGAGTGGCGGCTGACCGTCGCGAAGGGCCTCCAAATCTTCGAGCAGCTCCTCGGCGTTGTTGTAGCGGTCCTCTTTGCGCTTTGCCATCATAATTTCGACGACTTCGGACACACCGGCGGATAGCGAAGTATTTATATGGTCGGGCGGGATGAGCTGGTCTCTTAAGTGCTTTTTCATAACCTCCTCTGGGTCGTCGGCCATAAAGGGGACTCGGCCGGTGACAAGGTGAAAAAGAGTTGCGCCGAGGCCGTAGATGTCGGCACGGCCGTCGATGTCGATTTTTCCTCGGATTTGTTCGGGGGCGATGTAGTAAGGTGTTCCGTAGGCTTTGCCTTCTTCGGTCTTTGCGGCTTCGATATCAGTTGTTGCGCGGGCGAGACCCATATCGGCGAGTTTGACGACGCCGGCGTTGTCAATTATTATGTTCTTTGGCTTGACGTCTCGATGGATAAGACCTCGGGCGTGGGCGTGGGCGAGGGCGTGGGCGACCTGAATGATTATGTCGAGCGCTTCTTCTTCGGAGAAGATTTTTCCAGCAGCCAAATCATCGTGGAGGGTTTTGCCTTCAACATATTCCATTACGAAATAGTGATAGCCGCCGGCTTCGCCGACGTCGAAGGCCTGTACGATGTTGTTGTGGTTTAGCTTTGCGGCGGCCTGGCCCTCCCTGTAGAAACGTTCGACGTATTCGGGATTTTCGCTGAAGCGCTTTGGGAGGACCTTTATTGCGACGGTGCGGTCGAGACTTAATTGCTGGGCCTTGTAGACGACGGCCATGGCGCCGGCGCCGAGCTTGCCGAGGATTTTGTAGCCGGGGATTTGGTGGACGGCGGCTTTGGTTTCCTTGATGGCGGTCTTTAACCTTTCCGCTTGGGTTTCGGTGATGTAGCCGAGTTCGACCATGAGGTCTTTGAGCATTACGGGGTCGACCTGACGGCGGGACCCTAACTCTTCAAGGCTGCGGCGCAATTCTTCATCGGTGCAGAGGCCCTGGTCGATGGCCATTCTGCCGAAAATCGTGTCGTAGTTGGTTTCGTTTCCCATCGGTCCTCTCATATACGTATCATACGTGCGCTAAGCCAGGTTAGCCATCAGGATATTCCCGATTTAGGTGGCAGAAATACCTGATTTCGATTCAGCAACTCAAGGCCTACACACTAAGCAAAGCACCAGAGACAATGCAGGGAATTCGGGAAGACCTAAAGCTGAGTCATAGGTTTTGTTCCCACATCCGTCAACAAAGTCTGTCGGGCTGATTATCGGTTTATATAGGACGATTGTCAAAGAAAAACTGCCCTCTATGATTATAAAAATCGTGCGTCTTTAGCATAAAATCGACTTTTTGGCGGTTGGGGTTTAGCCGTTTTTTTTCTGCAAGTCGGCCATTGCAAACGGTGCGGGTTGTGGTTTTTGAGTATTACCGGCCACAGATTTCACAGATTGCGCAGATTTTTTTAGCCACCGAGGACACAGGGCAACCGGCGCTCTATGCCTGCTTGAGGATTTTGACAGCCTTTACGGCGTCCGCGGCGTTGTCCAGGCCAATGTATAGGATGAACCTTGCCCCGATCACAGCCACGGAAAGTCCTCGAAGGTTGATTCTCGCTGCGGCGAGCTTTTCCGTTAATTCGGCTGTGACGCCAGGTTTATTCTCTCCCTCGACTCGCACCGAGTGGACGCTGTTCGTGACGTTAAAGCCTAAGTCCGCGGCCGCGGCGACCTCCCTATCCCCACGCAGCGGGGTGACAAACACGACCCCCGTGCCGGGCTTTTCCGCCGCCCTCCTGGCGATGATGAAGTCAAGGTCAGCGCCGGCCTCCCGCAGGCCGGTGAGCAGCTGCGCTAAGCCGCCAGATTCATCTCTAATGCTTGCGGCCCACACATTCACACGTTCGACAGTTAGGTCCATAATGCTGTTCTCCTGTTGTGGTTAACGGTTATGTTTTTAATATTGTACATATTAAGCTAGTTTCCTGTACAATCCCAAGTGTCTTTCTTTGCCTTTGCCATAGAGATAAGTGTATCTTATACAGTGGCAGTTGGCAAGAATTGATTCTTTTTTTCCTGCTTTGGGGGCAAAGTGTAGTATAATCGGATTGTCTTTGGCCGGTTTGCCAGGGGCCGGGGCCTGGGTGAGGATGCAGTTCCGGCCAAACCCACTTCCGTGAGTTCTATTGGCAGAGTATCGGCGCACACTTGGTGTGCTGAGAAATACTATATTAACTGTTTTTTTAAGGAGGTAGCAAAATGGAAACGAAACGCAAAAGTGCAAAAGTTGTGGTGGGTTTGATTGGGTTTGTTTTTTATTAGCATTGTTCATAGTTATTTGTTCGTAGTTCGTTGTTCTAACAGAACTTAGGTTCATTTGAGCATCCAGCAAATTGGGTTTGTTTTGCATAATTCGATTCTCGATGCTCGATGCTGGATTCTCGATACTGGATACTCGATTCTGGATGCGGGATACTCGATGCTCGTAAGTGGTTAAAAGGTTCATTGGTTAACTGGTTAATTGGTTAACTGGTTAACTGGTTAATTGGTTAATTGGTTAATTGGTTAACTGGTTAATTGGTTAATTGGTTAATTGGTTAATTGGTTAATTGGTTAATTGGTTAATTGGTTAATTGGTTAATTGGTTAATTCCCCTAAGGGGTTTCCGCTCCCTTAGGGATAAATTCGCTCCAAGGTTATTCATGATTCACTTCAGGGCGATTTTAAAAAACAAGCCCCCCATAATTGGGCGAACTTGCGCATTTGCGCTGAAAAAAGTCCTCGATTCTCGATACCCGATTCTCGTAACTCGATGTGAGAAAAGGAGTAAAAAAAATTTTCAAAAAATTTGATTTTTACTCTTA
>Ga0114922_10000066_pt1 | contig 86421 bp, 93 predicted proteins | sample AartaG_FD_100975 | JGI IMG/M metagenome (GOLD analysis project Ga0114922, IMG submission 100975) | Deep subsurface microbial communities from Aarhus Bay to uncover new lineages of life (NeLLi) - Aarhus_00045 metaG | ecosystem: Environmental > Aquatic > Marine > Oceanic > Sediment | place...
AGCAACAAATGATGTAACTTTTGATGCAAGTAATCAAACACAAGCAATTAAAGATTCTTTAGCTGCACTTTCTCTAGCTTATGCAAATGCTGGTGGTAGTGAACTAGTTGATAATGGTGATGATACATTTACTATTACTGGTGGTGAAACAGTAGATTTTGGTGAATTAGATTTTTCAAGTGTACAAGTAACATCTGCAGCTGTAGCTGAAAAACTTACTTTTAATCTTGATGAAGCACTAGATACTACAATTACAGTATCTGATAATAATACAGGTACAGATTTACCTCTTACTGGTCAAATTAATGTTAGTAGTACAACAGGTGGATTAACAGGTGGTAGTTTACTATCTGATATAAAAAATGTTGCTGCTAATGGATTAACTGCTGATATGGCTAATGATTTTATGCAAACAGTTGATGAGTCACTTACTCAACTAAATGCAAATAGATCAGATTTTGGTTCTACTCAAAATCAACTAGAATCAAGTATTAGAAATATGCAAACTACTCAAACAAACCTTAAAGCAGCTGAGTCTGTAGTAAGAGATGTTGATTATGCTGCAGAATCTGCAAACTTTAATAAACAAAATATTATTTCTCAAGCTGGTACTTACGCTATGAGTCAAGCTAATGCAGCTCAACAAAATATAATGAGATTGTTACAATAATTAATTTATCTTAATGATTTAAAAACCCAAGCTAAAACTAGCTTGGGTTTTTTATTATTAATGTAATAAATTGTTTGAGTAAAGTTTGATGTACGATTAAATAACCCCTTATATATATGTATCTCTACTGCTAAGAAGTTTTGCAATAGCTTCATTTGCTTTCTTTTTTTCATCATCTCTAGCATCATTAATTGATTTTAAAGATGCTAGCGTTTCCATTTTTTCATGGTCAATATTAGATTTAATCTGTACTGCTTTTCTATTACTCGAAGAACCAGCAACTGCTGACCACTTCTCTTTGTTGTTAATATATAGTTTTGCAGAGGAACTTGTCGCATTTTTACTAAAAAGTATTACATCATCTTCTCTAAGATTTAAAAGTTGTTGAACAGTAAGTTCAGTCTCTGCTAAAATAGCATCGATTTTCATTCTAGCACCAGAGATAAGAGCATTAATATCTTTTTTCTTACTTACTTTTTTATGTTTTGCTTCGGCGAATACTTTTTCAACAATAATATTTAAAAGTGATTCAATATATGAAATAGGATAACAAATAGATAAAAATCCAGATTCATCATCAATTGTAATTTCAAATACTACAAGTAACACAATCTCATGATCCGAAATAATCTGAATAGCATTTGCATTTGTATCTCTACTTTCAATTTTAAAATTAATAGAAGATACATCATCCCAAGCTTTTTTTAGATGATCAACAATTAATTTATAGAAGTGATCAAATACTTGCATCTCTATTTCAGTTAACTCTTTTTCTGTAGAGTCACTTAAAGCACTGTCTCCATTTCCTAGTAGATGTGCAATGATTTTATGACTAATACCCGGGTTACATTCCATAACAATTCTACCATCTAGTGGTTTGATTGATAAAGTATTTAAACTAGTAATTTGTGGAATAGAAAGGATAAACTCACCATATGTCATTTGCTCAATACTGTAAAGTTTAATATCAACAATTTTTCTAAGCATTGCAGATACTTCACTAATAGTCGATCTAAGCATCTTATCATGCAATGCATTAAATGCTTTCATCTGATCTGCAGATATTCTATTTGGTTTTTTAAAGTCATAAATAGCATAACTTTTCTCTTTTGTAGCAGAAGCCGAATTGTCTTCTAGCTCCTCAAAATCACCATCTTCATCGGCAATATCCAATAACGCATCAATCTCATCTTGACTTAAAAATTCTGCCATCTTTTATCTCACTATCTCAACTTCTGCATCTATAGCACCTAAGCTATCCAACATTTTTATCGTATCTATAATCTCACTAATATCTAGTTTCATAACTTTCATTGATCTTACAAGGTCAGATATTGTTGGAAGCTTTTTAGTATTGATTAATGCGTTATTTATATCAACTTGAACAAGAGTATCACCAATTGTTACATCATCACCAATATCGACACCTTTGTTTTTTGCTTTATTTTGCCAACCTTTTTCATCAAGGTTAGTTTTTTTGATTCGTAGAGTGAATCCTTTTCTGGATATTGTTACTGGGTTTATAGTTATATCTGCACCTGCAATTATGATCTCTTTTACTGGGTCTATTAAAATTTTCTTTTTCATCATTGTATCAAGTTTTATATTTTGAATTTTTGATATAAATCTAGTTGTTGAGATATTACTTGGTTTAATAATTTCTATTGTTCTTGTATCATAAGCAACAGCAATCTTTTTTCCAAACTCTTCGTTTATCTTCTCTTCACATAGCGTCGCAATAGTAGCGTCTTGTTTGATTAAACTTAGTGTAATAAATTTCTCATCTTGTAAAGAGAACTTTATCTCATTTTCAACAGTTGCTCCATCATAAATGAAACCACTTCTTTTATTATTATTGTTAGCTATAATTGTACCTTGACCAAGTGCATAAACTTTTCCATCTACACCTTTTAGTTGAGTTAACAATAGTTGGCCACCATCAATTGATTTTGCATCACCAATAGAAGATATTTTAAGTTTTATTTTATCTCCTTGTCTTGCGAATGGAGGAAGTACTGCTGTTACCATTACTGTTGCGATATTTTTAGATTTTATTGATGATGTTGGTATTTTAATATATGAATTTCTTAATAAATTTTGTAAAGATTGCATTGTAAATTGACTTTTATCACCAGTCCCTGGTAATCCTACAATTAATCCATGACCAATAAGTTGATTCTCTCTTATACCAACTATATTTGAAATGTCTTTGATGGTTTGACCGTAAATTGTAAGTGATAGAAAAAGTGTCAAAAGTATTTTTTTCAATGTTTAGATATCCTAATAGTAAATTTAATTGTTTTATATTAGAACAGTTTATCTAAACTTTAATAAAAATATAGATATAATATATTCAAATAATTTAATTTTGAGGCGTCTTGTGAATATACATATTTATGGTAGTGACACATTTAAACATAAAATCCATACAGTTTTAGACCATGGTAATATCAGATTTAAAATTGATGATGGTAAAGTTATCACAATATATAATTTATCAGATTTAAAGAATTTTATCAAAGAAGATCCACATCAAATATATTTAATTGATCAAGATAAAATAATAGAAGATGATTTTATCACTAAATATCTAAAATTTTTAATACCAAAAGATGGAATTGAAAAAAAGTTTTTAGATCAATATGGTGTAGGGGATATTAGCTTTAGAGGCTATGATGATTTAATAGTATATTTAGAAAAAAGGCTCGAATCCTCAACAAAAATAAGACCAAAAGCTCACGAAATAACATCTATTGATGATATGTTTGATGTTTTTGAAGATGATGTAGAAAAAGAAGATATCAGTGATGAGATAAAGAAAGATTAAGGAGTTGAGATGAGTGAAGATTTTACACAATTAGACGAATTAATAGAATCTGATGTAAGAGAAGCATTAGGTGAGTCTGCTCCAGCATCAGCGATTGGAGATGAAGTTCTCAATATTCCAGAAGAGTTGATGGATGAAGTTGTTGAACATGAAAACATAGAGAGTGTAGATAATATTGATGAGAGTGAAGGTGAAGTTCTAGAAGATATTGGAGATATTGATATACTTCCTATGGCAGAGATAGAATCAGCTTTAGATGAAGATGAACCAATAGATACAAATATAGCTAGTGTTAACACTTCTGATTTAGCTTCACTATTAAGTCAATTATTAAATAATAAAACAATAGAAATAACAATAAAAATAAAAGATTAATTATGGATTTAATGGCAATATCTCAAAATACTGTAAAAATAATACTTCTTTTAGGATTACCATCACTTATTGTAAGTATGGTTATTGGTTTGATTATTAGTATATTTCAAGCAGTAACACAAATTAGTGATGCATCATTATCTTTTGTTCCAAAAATGATTATAGTTTCTGTTTTTATTGTATTTTCTTTACCTTGGATTGGGGATCATATCGAACAATATACACTTGAACTTTGGGATATGATAATATTATTTGGTAAAAACTAATGATAGATCAACTATATAAACTAAAACAACAACAAATAAATCAACAAGTATTACTAAAACAACAAGCATTATCAAAAATTAATGATATAGATGATGAACTATTTCTAACAAATAAAAAACTTCATACTACAACAGTTGATATTATGGGTGCAATTTCAGACTTTAGAGTACTTGAGATTCATAAAGATACGATGAAAGAACACATGATTAAATTATCTCAAAATAAAGAACACTTAAAAAAACAGATAGAGCATTATGATGGTATTATAATAAATCTAAATAAAGAGAGTGAGCAGTTTAATTATATATTACAAGAGATAAAACGTGAAAAACTAAAAGAGATAGAGAAACAAGAAGAGATAGTTGCTGCTGAGTATATGCAGGCTAAATATATTAAGCAAAAGATGGATTCAAATGTTATTTAAAATATTTACTTTTTTATTTATGTGTTCAACTTTTTTAACTGCAGCAATAATGGAAGAGGGTAGTTTATTTAAAGAGAAACAAGAGCTTATGGAGATAAAAGATGAGCTTAATGAATTTTATGAAGCTAAAGAGTTAGATTATCAACGTTCTAAAGCAGAATTAGAAGCTATACAAAAAGATATTAAAATAGAAGAGTTAAGTATACGAACATTGCGTGATGAAAATCAAAAAATATTAGATGAGATAAAAAGAGTAATTAGTACAAAATCTATGACTATGTATGACAAAATGAAGTTAGGTATAGTTGTAAATATTTTTAATGAAATGATTAAAAATGGCGAGATTAATGAAGTATTTGATATTATGATAAGATTAAAAGAAAAAAGAGTAATGAAAATATTAAAAAAGTTTGACACAAAAACTTCAACAATTTTAATGAAAAAAATGAGAATTAAAAAAGAAGAAGATGAAAATAAAACAAATAAGGAAGAGTAATGGCAGATGAAGCAGAAGTAAAAGAAGAGAAAAAAGGTGGTGGAAATGGTATGATGATAGTACTAATAGTACTTATTGTTGTATTACTAGCTGCAGTTGGTGGAATAGGTTACTTCTTATATTCAAAAGGGATGTTTGATCCAGAAGCAAAAGCAGGTGCACAAGTTGAACAAAAACAAGAAGCTGCACAAGTAGAGGATGATGGAGAAAAATTTCAAGCAAAAATTGATAGTTTAGTACTTAATATTACTGATGCTAAAGGTAGAGCAAAGTTAATGAAACTTTCATTTACTATGAAAACAACAGAACCTACGATTGAACAAATTGTTGAACTGAATAAAGCAGAGATAATTGATGCGGTTATTAGACAAGTAAGTGCAAGAAGTAGTGAAGAACTTTTAACAGTAGGTGGAAAAGCTATGTTAAAAGAGGAGATGATAGAAGAGATCAATAATATATTAAATGATGCAACAAGTGAAGAAGAAGTAAAAAGAGATAGTGTAAAAGATATCTTTTTTACATCATTTGTAATTAAATAATATAAACAAAGGGGTATAGATGATTGTTATAATAAAAGGTAAAAATAGAAATCAGCTTATTATTAAAGCATTGTCTATACTTTCTCTTGTAGGTATGTTTTATTTATATTATGGACATATGAGTAGTAAATTTCAAGAACAAAATGAACAACTTGTAAGTAAACTAAATATAAAAATAGAAAATAAAAAACAAGACTTTTCAAAAAGTATCGAAAAACTTATATATAAAGAGGCAGTTGTAGTTGTTGATCTTTTAGATCAAAAACATATAGAATCAATATCTGTAGTAAAAGACAAATTACTAATAGTATGTGATTACAACACTAATATTGAACCAATTCTAATAAGATATGGTATAAATGCCTTAGTAAAAAGTACATCAAAAAATATAAAAATAGCACTAGATATAAATACTATTGTAGGGAATAAATATGAATCTTAAGCTTATAATATCACTAATATTGATAATAAATTTTGTTGGTTGTACTAAAAAAGAAAAACTAAAGATGGATACTCCTCCAAAAATGCAAGCTATAAAAAAAGTAGAACCTATCGTAAAAAATAAAGGCTCACTTTATTCAAGAAGAGGTGCATCTTTATTTGCAGATAAAAAAGATTTACAACGTGGTGATATTATTCAAGTTTTGATTAACGAGTCACTACAAAATACATCTAGTGGAAAAAGAGAAACAAGCAAAGCAAACTCTACTGGAATTGGTGGAGGATTAATAGGTGGGCTTAACACAAATACCCCTTCCATTGTAACAAAAGCAGCTGATAAAGCAAATGGGATATTAGGTATCTCATTTGCAGGTAGTTCTGACAACTCATTTTCTGGTTCTGCAAAATCAAGTGATGATGAAGAATTTACAACAACGGTATCTGCAATAATAGAACAAACTTATCAAAATGGTAACTACTTTATTAAAGGTACTAAACAGATGTTAATCAATGGACAAAAACAGTTAATAATGATAAGTGGAATAATTAGACCGTATGACATTAGCCCAGAAAATACTGTTTATTCATACCAATTGGCTAATTTAAAAATTTTATATGATAAAGATGGTGATGAGTCAGATGCCCTAGAAAAACCATGGGGAAGCAAAGTGATAGAATCTATATCACCATTTTAATCTAAAATTAGAATTGTAATACTAAAATAAACAATAGATAGGGGTATATTATGTTAAATATATTAAATGTAGCACAGACAGGACTTCAGGCATCACAAGCGCAAGTTGAAGGTGTTATGAACAACTTAGCAAATGAGAACACACCTGGATATAAAGCACGGGTTGTTGATATATCTGAGTTGGATCATTCTGATACAAGACTTACAGGTAGGGGTGTTAGTGTTGATAGTGTAAGTAGAATTACAAATGTTTATATGTATCAAAATTTGGTTGAGGAGGAGAGTAAATTACACTCTCTTACTGAATTAGACGTGATGCTAAATGATATAGAATCAATATTTTATGAAACTGATGATAGTGGATTATCGGCAGATATAAATCGTTATTTTCAATCTTTAGAAAATTTACGAACAAGTCCTGAAAATGAAATATATAAAGATGATGTAAAAAATAATGCTTCAATATTAGTAGAAGATTTGCAAAATCTCTATGAAGGTATAGAGGAGAGAGAAGAGGCCACACTTAACCGTGCTGAAGATACTGTTGAAGAGATAAATAATATATTATCTGAAATTGGAGCAGTTAGTCAGCAGATAATAGATTCTACTGGAACACCAAATGATCTTTTGGATAAAAGAGATGCGTTAGAGCAAGAACTTGCAAAATATATTGATGTAGAAATATCTAGAGAAGATAGTTATGAGCTTAAAATTGGTGGAGTAACAGCAGTAAGATTTGATACAAATGTACATTCTCTAAATCTTATTGAAGAATATTCTCCTCAAAGTGATATATATGTAAAAGATAGTGTGATTCCTTATGAAAGTTCTTTAATAGATAAAACAACATGGGATAACACTGGTACAACTCCTGATAGTTTAACATATGTATTAAATAATGAAATCTCAATAACAATTGCTTATGGTGATTCTGTTGATATTGATGGTGACGGTGTAGATGAAATAGTAGATGAAGATAACATTGTAAGAGCATTAGTAGCTAAAATAAATACTAATACCAATATGTTAGGTAAAGTTACAGCTTATAATGGTAACTATTCTATTGATAATGATGGAAATAAGGTCTTGATGGAACCACAAACTGATGAACATTATTTAGTTATTGAATCAACAGTTGCTGGTGAAAAAGGTAAATTTATTGGTGAAATACTTATAAATGATAATGATAATGTTGATGGTAATGGTGCTGAAATCGGTGTCCATGTATCAAAAAATGATACAGTAAGTAAAGAAGGTATAGATGATATACATTTAGAGATATTTGATGAAGAGATTTATCTTGAAGGTGGTATTTTAAAGCCAATGATAGATAATCTTAAAACAGAATCAGGAATCAATAACTTTACAGAGTATAAAGAGAAATTAGATCAATTTGCAAAAACATTATCTGATATGTCTGCAGCATATATTGAAAATGATGATGAATCTTATGTCTATGGATTAGATGCTGCTGAGATTGATCCTGATGCTGATGATACGGTTTTAATTGGATTATTTACAGGTGGAACAGTAGAATCACTTCAATTTCATGAGAGTATGGTAAATACTTTAACTCAAGAGAAGCTAGATTATTTAGCTTCTATACAATGGAAAGAAGATATAGATTTTACAGGTACAGGTGAAGATAATACATCATTTTCTAAGTTTTATCAAACTATTAGGGTTGATATTGCTGATGATAGAGAGAGTATTATTTTTAAGAAAGAGTCCCAAGGTGCAATAAAAGAGTCGATGCAAAATACTTATGATAAGTTAACAAAAGTTGATAAAGATAAGGAGATGGTTGACTTGATTAAATATCAAGCATCTTATGAAGCAAACGCAAAAATGATTACTGTTGTTGATGAAATGTTAGCAACAATTCTTGGAATGAAAAGATAACTTAGTTTAAAGGAGATATTATGGCAGATTATAGTTTATTAGGATCTTTTTCTGATGGTGGGGCAAGTGCATTAAGTGGCGATTTACTTACAAAGTTAAGAGAGGCTGATGAGAAATCTATTGTAGCTCCAATTGATACAAAACTTGAAACTTGGGATACAGAGCTTGCGAAGATAGATGAAATAAAAGCAAAAGTAACAGAATTTGCTGATGTTATGCAGTATTTTGACATAAGCAATGATGAAAATGTTTTTACTCAAAAATATTTAGATCCTACTGGTAGTTCGGCAATGTTTAATGCAGATAATGTTGCAAACTTGGAAGATGGTACGACTACCATTTCAATATCTCAATTAGCACAAAGAGATGTATATCAGACAAATTCTTTTACTGATAAAACTGCGGTTCCTGTAGGAACTGATGCAAATGACAATATTACTATAAGTATAGGTTCAGGTGATGATATAGTTATAAATACTGATGGTAAAACGTATCAAGAAATAGCTGATGCAATTAATCTTGAAGAAGGATTAAGTGCATCAGTAGAACAAGTAGGTGATGATTCTTATAGATTAGTTATTAAAAGTACCGAAACTGGTTTGTCAAATGCACTAACCATTGCAGAAAACGGTATAGATTTAGGTATAACCGATAGTGATGGTGATGGTACAGCAGATAATACTAACCATATATTATCATCACAAAATTTGCTTGCTACTATTGATGGTATAGAATATGACAAATCATCAAATATAATTGATTTATCAAATGGTCTTAGTATAACGGCTGTTAAAGTTGATGAAGCTGGTGAAACATCTAGTTTAACAGTATCAAAAGACAGTAGTGCTGTTTTAATTGCTATAGAGCAAATGACAGAACAATATAATGGCTTACTTGATATGATTAATGAAGAATTAAATTCTGCAGAATCAAGTATTAGTGATAAAAGTGCATTACGTAATATCCAATCAGATGTGAAAAATATGTTATTTGGAAGCTATGGTGCATCATCTCCTATTGAATGGGGAGATGAAGTTGATGAATATGGGGATAAGGTATTAGAACATTCAAATGTATTAAACAATGATAAAAATATATTTAATTATGGTTTTGAACTAGATGAGCAAGGCTATTTATCTCTTGATAGTGATAAATTTACAGAAGATCTTGATGATAATATGGAAGACTTAAGATTATTATTTGTTGGTTCATTTGAAAATAAAGGATTAGGTACTCAGCTTAATGAATATTTAGTATCAATTGATAGTTATGCAGGTTCCCTTTATACTTATAGTATAGATATGATTACAGATAAAGAAGACTTAGAAAAAGAAAAAGAGGATGCAATAGCTGCATTAGATAATAAGTATACCACTATGGGTGAATCATTTGCTCAATATGGAGCAATGATTAGTCAAATGGAAGCTGGTTTTTCTGGTCTTGCACAGATGATGGCTGATGCAAATTCGGAATAATTAAAAATTGTATGTAAACACTTAATATTCTTTAAGTATTTATATAATATAATCTAATTTATAAAAATAATGGAGAATTAAATGGGAATAGATGTATATAACCAACAGGCAGCAACAACTGATGATCCTTATATGTTAATACTTAAACTATATGAAGGATTATTAAAATATCTTTCATTTGTAGAAGTATCAATGGAATCTGACGATATTGCGGTTAAATTTGAGAATATAAATAAGTCTATAGCAATATTTGATGAGTTAAGGAATATTCTTGATTTTGACGGTGGAGATGTTGCTTATTATTTAGATGGTTTATATTTATACCAAATTGAGACACTGTTTAGTGCAGGAATTGACAATAATTTAGGTGCGATAGCACAAGTTAAAAAAGTTGTAAAAGGTCTTATAGAAGCATGGAAAGAAGAAACAGGTCTTTAAAAGCATTAAATAAACTGCAATATCTAGATTCATTGGAGAATCAAGATAGAGCAGATCAACTCGAAGTTTGGGTTGAAGAGTACTTAACTGATAGTTCAATAGAAGAGTTTGATTTAGAATATAATGATTTATCTAAGTTATCAGAACTATTTTATAAAAATATTAATTTTTTAAAACAACATCGTAAAGATGTAAAATCTCAACTTGATTCTCATCATAAAATAAAACAATTTCTACATTAATTAGAAAATCTAAGTAGGTGATATACTCACCTACCAAATCAATATAGCAATTCCTGATGTCATTAATATTGCTATTGTATTAAATAAAATTCCAAATTTTGCCATATCTTTTATAGTTAAAACTTTACTACTCATAGCAATTGCATTAGGGGGAGTAGCAATAGGGAGCATAAAAGCATAACTAGCGCAAATTGTGGCAACCATCAGTATAATATTTGTATCTATCTGTGAAGCTTGTCCTAAAGAGAATATAATAGGTAATGCTATTGATATTAAAGCTGTGTTACTTGTAACCTCTGTAGTAAAAGTAATAAGTGCAGCTACTATCAATATTAGTAATAGTGGAGGTAACTCTGTTAGAGTTAAAAGCATTTGAGATATAGATTGAGCTAATCCAGTATGACTAAATGCAGCTGCAATAGAAAAACCAGCACCAAATAAGAATATTATCTCGTATGGAATTTTTTTTGTATCGTTCCACTCTAAAAAACCTACTTTTGGTAATAACATTGCCAAACCAAAAGATAATAATATACCAGCTTCACTTAATTTTATAAATGAATTAACAAATAAAACAACAACTAAAAATAATAAAATATTTTTTAATCTTTTTTGCTCACTATTTAACAATGATTTCGAGTCAATATTATTTTCAATTTTAATATCACTTACCCCTAATGATAATACATAAGAGACTATTACTAACATAATAGCAGCAAGTGGGATAGTTTTTAACATCCATGTAAAGAAAGTTAATGACTCAATATTATTATCTTGTAAAAACCCCATCAAAATAAGATTTGGTGGGGTTCCTATCGGTGTGATGATACCCCCAACACTTGCACCATAAGCAACTGCTAATACTAATCGTATCTTTAACTTTTTTATATCTGTAAGAAATAGAGCAATTGGCATAAGTAATAGTGCAGTTGTAGTATTTGATAAAAGAGAACTAAGTAGTGAAGATGTGATACTTAAAGCAAAAATTACACCTCTTGAACTAGGTGGAAATATAGCCAATAGTTTATTTGCAATCACTTTATGTAATCCAATCTTTTCAACTGCAATTGCTAACATAAATCCACCTAAAAATAAGAATATTATAGATTTAGAATAATTTATAGTAGTTGCATTTGTAGCCATAATATCCAAAGATGGAAATAAAATAATTGGAAACAATGAAACCGCACCTAAAGGTAAAGCATCATTTGTCCACATAGCAACTAGAAAAACAACTGAACCTATAAGTCTAGCTTGTATCTCATCAAATACATAACCTGCACCAATGTAAGCTAGTAAAGCTAATAATATAGAGATTAAAATATTTCTATATGAAGGGTTCATTAGTAGTTTAATCCTACTGCATCTCTTATAATTTTTAATTTTTCTTGTGCTATTTTTCTAGCTTTTGAAGCACCGTGTGCTAGTATCTCTTTTACTTCGTCAGGATTGTTAATATAGTGCTCTCTTCTTTGAGTATATGGAGCAAAGTGTTCATTTATTTTATCTAATAAAGCTAGTTTAAAATGTCCATAACCTTCTCCTGGTGTCTTATATCGTTCTTGGAGATTCTTTAGTTCTATTTCATCCATAAATAGTTCACAAAGCTTATATACATTACATGTTGCATACTCTTTTACTTCATGTAACTCTTTACTATCAGTAACAACTTTCATAACTTGTTTTTTAAGCCCTTTTTTAGTTCCAAACATATCAATAGTATTTCCATAACTTTTTGACATTTTGGCACCATCAACACCGGGAACACTTTGTACAATTTCATCAACTTTAGATAAAGGCATTGTTAAAATTTCTCCATAAGTATTATTAAATGTATTTGCAATATCTCTTGCCATCTCAACGTGTTGTATTTGATCTTTCCCAACTGGTACGATATTTGAATCAAAAAGTAAAATATCTGCTGCCATTAAAACAGGATAAGAAAATAAACCGTGATTTGATGCAATACCTTTTGATGTTTTATCTTTGTAACTATGTGCTCTTTCAAGAAGTCCCATAGGTGTATGGTTTGATAAAATCCAATAAAGTTCTAATACTTCAGGAACATCACTTTGTACCCAAAATGTTGATTTTTCTGGATCCATTCCAAGGGCTAGAAAATTTACCGCTGCTTCAAAGATGTTTTTTTGTAAAAAATCTTTATCTTTTACAGAAGTAAGTGCATGATATGATGCAATAAATGCAAGTAGTTCTCCATCATCTTGAGACTCAATCATTTTTTTAATCATTCCAAAATAATTACCAATATGTATAGTACCTGATGGTTGTATTCCTGATAGTATTCTCAAAAATTAATCCTTAGTTATTTTCTGCTATAATAGCACACTTCGACTTATTTCGAATTGATTTATTAAAGATGTAGAGGATTAAATGAAACAATTTTTTAGATATATATTTGTTGGTGCATTAGCATTGATACCATTATTAATAGTAGTGCAGTTGATTTTTTGGGTAAATGAATTATCAGTTTCTTTATTTGATTTTGTATCATCATATACTAATAGTTCAACATATACAATTAGCTTATTTATTTTTATAGTAATTATGTTGGCTTTCATTGGTTCTTCAATTGAAAAAGCAGGAAAGTCATTGCTTGTTTCTATGATTGATAGAATTTTAGCAAAAGTTCCAGCAATAGGAACTATATACTCAATAATACAAAAGATAACTTCACTTTTTACTCCAAATAATAAAGAGGAGAAAAAAGAGGTAGTTTTAGTAGAGTACCCAAAAGCTGATTTATGGGTACCTGCATATGTTTTAAGTAAATATGATTCAGTACTTGTTCTTTTTGTCCCTACAAGTCCCAATCCAACAAGTGGATATACGGTAATTGTAGATAAATCAAATATAAAAGAAACAACATTAACAGTTGCAGAAGCTAGCCAGTTTATAGTTAGTATGGGTGCAGATTTTGTTAAAAAAGAAGAGATAAGTCAAATTATCAAAGATGCAGTTAAATAATATAAAAAATAGGAAATATAGATGATAGATATAAAACTTTTACAAAAAGATTTTGACACGGTAAGTGTTTCTTTACAAAAAAAAGGTGTAACTACTGAAACTTTAGAAAGTTTAAAAGTTCAAGTAGAAGATGCGAAATCAAAAAGAAAAGATATGGAGTCAACACAAGCGACGCAGAAAGTTTTATCACAACAATTTGGATCATATAAAAAAGAGGGTAAAGATGTAGCCCCTTTACAAGAACAAATAGGTGTATTGAAAGCAAAAAAACAACAACTTGAAGATGAAGTAAGAGATATAGAAGCTGCAATGCAACATATTGCAATGGGTATTCCAAATTTACCTGATGATTGTGTTCCAATTGGTGCAGATGAAACTGAAAATGTTGTTTTATCAACAGTTGGAGAAAAACCAACATTTAATTTTGAACCAAAAGAACACTGGGAACTTGGTGAAAATAATGGAATGATTGATTTTGCAAGAGGTGTAAAGTTAGCAAAAAGTAGATTTGCAGCACTTAAAGGTATTGGTGCTAGATTAGAGCGTGCTTTGATAAACTATTTCTTAGACTTTAATCGTGAGCGAGGTTTTGAAGAGTGGTATGTACCATTTATGGCAAATACAAATGCACTTGAAGGGACAGGTCAGTTGCCAAAGTTTGGAGATGACTTATTTAAAATTGAGGGTGAGGATTTATATCTTATTCCAACTGCAGAAGTGTGTTTAACAAACCTTTACAATGATGAGATAGTAGCTAAAGATGAGTTACCAATGTTGCTTACATCATATACTCCATGTTTTAGAAAAGAAGCAGGAAGTGCTGGTAGAGATACAAGAGGTATGATAAGACAGCATCAGTTTGATAAAGTTGAGATGGTGGCTATCACTACTCCTGAACAATCTGCTGAGATTTTTGAAAAAATGGTAGATTGTGCAAGTGATTTACTTACATCACTTGGTCTTCCTCATCAAAGAGTTCAACTTTGTACTGGTGATCTTGGTTTTAGTGCCGCTACTACTATAGATTTAGAAGTATGGTTACCTGGACAAAATACATATAGAGAAATTTCATCTATATCTAATACAAGAGAATTTCAAGCTAGACGTGCAAAAATAAGATATAAAGATGGAAAGAAAAATATTCTTTGTCATACATTAAATGGTTCAAGTTTAGCTGTTGGAAGAACTATGGTAGCTGTCATGGAAAACTATCAGAACGAAGATGGAACTATAACTATTCCTGATGTATTAAAGAAGTATATGTAAAAACCGTAAACAAAAGTAAATAGTTTTACTTTTATAGGTGATTATTTAGTGTAATATTTGTACTAAATTAATCACCTTTTATTATAATCTATAATTCAGACAGTTACTAGTATATTTGCTAAAATATATTTTCTTTAAATAATCTTAAATAATTTTTTCTTATATTCCATTAAATTTTTTTTTTAAGTTGTAGTAGTTATACTTTTAAAGTATATTATTTTAAGGAGAGTGTAATGGGTATTTTATTTACAATTGTACCAATTGGGATAGTAGTTTCTTTAGTAGCATTTTTAATTTTTGAAAATTTAGCTATAAAATTTAAAAAAGATCAAGAATCAACAGGTTTAGAATCAACGGAAATTCTTTCAAAAAAATTTGAACAATATAATACCATAAATTATACTGCATATTTTGCCATAGCAGTTTTTATATTTACCTTTATTATTGTTAGTGTATTTCACGATTCTTCATATGGATTAATTCATGCTCTATTGTATATCTTCATAACAACGTTTGTTAGTTCATTTATACTTTTTATGCTAAAAATTAAAAAAGATATATTAATAAAAGTTTTTGCTGCATTTTTATATGGTGTTGCTCATATTGTTGGAGCATCTACAGCATTTTTGGTTAAGTACATATTATCTTAATAATTAAAAAATAGCTAAATAAATTTGGCTATTTTTTATTTTAACATCATTATTAAAACTAGTGAAATAAAATATATCATAAATTATTTATATGATACAATACAATATGATTAAAAAAACAATAAAAACATTTTTAAAGATATTTTTTGCTCTTTTCTTTTTAATAACAAAAAAGATATTTATTAGAGAAAACAGAATACCGAATAAAACAATGGATAATTTTTCTGATAAATTACATTCTATTTTTATTTACACCTCATTTAGTGCTCTTTACATATCATGGTTTGATATTGAGATAAACTCTTTATCTCTAAATTCTATAATCTATACATTACTATTTCTTCAAGTGGTTTTAATAACAAGATATTTTAATCAAAAGATGTTAGTAGTAAAAGAGAAACAAGTTAAGATTATTAAAAAAATAAATAAAATAGCTTTATTGATTTTTATTCTTAATTGGATATTTTTATCTTTTGGTTTAGCATTTTCATTTTTAATTATAGTTCTTTTAAATAATGGAATTTATCAATTTATAATTAATCAGATAAATAAACAAAAAGAACAAGAAGAGTTTAAAAAACAATTTGGTGAGGGTACCTACTCAAAAGATGATATTCTAAAAAAACATATTTTAAACCTATTTGAATCTGATTTAAAAGTTGAGCAATTAACAAGAAGTGACATAAAAAAACAATATAGATTAATGGCAAAAAAATATCATCCAGATGTCTATAAAGGCAATGAAGATGATAAATTCACATCAATTAACTCATCTTATAAGTTTTTAATTGATTTAGTAAAATAATTTAAATTCTTATGTCATTATTATTCTATAATGATTTGTTATACTTTTGTAAATAAATTATAAAAGTAGGTTTACAATGCATTATATGGATTTTCTAAAAACAATTACTATTTTATATGTTGAAGATGATATTGATATTGTAGAAGATATGAAAATACTTTTAAGTAAGGTATTCAAAAATATTATTATAGCTTTTGATGGTGTGGAAGCCTTATCTTTGTATAAAAAATCTTTAATAAATGATTCTGAAGAGATTGACATTATAATAAGTGATATAAATATGCCAAATATGGATGGGATGGAACTACTTAGTTCTATCCGTAAATTAAATAAAGATATTCCTTATTTATTTGTGACGGCATATAGTGATCAGAAGTATTTATTAAATGCTATAAAAAATGGTATCTCTCATTATGAAATTAAACCTATTAATCCCAAAAAACTAATAGAACATATACAAAACTTATGCAAAGTAAAATATGAGCATAAATTAGCACTTCATAATTATAATGAAGCACAAGAGTATTTAAGTATCATAAATAAAGTAGCAATAGTATCAAAAACAAATGAAAATGGTGTCATAACTTTTGTTAATGATATATTTTGTGAAGTTGCTGGATATGAAAGGGAAGAGTTAATTGGAAAAAATCATAATATTGTAAGGCACCCTGATATGGCATCTTCAATATTCAAGAATTTATGGAATACAATTAAAAATGGTCAAGAGTGGTCAGGTAAAATTAAGAATAAAGCTAAAAATTCTGAACCATATTATGTTAATGCTACAATTTTTCCTTTATATAATGAAATAGATACAAAAATTTTAGGTTATATGGCTATTAGATTTTTAACTACAAATGAGGAAAAAGAAAAAAGAGAATTTAAAACAAAGGTGAGAGAATTAGTAAATAAAAATAATCTTACAATACAGGAATTAAAACAAAAGACAGATAATCTAGGAATAAAACTTAAAAATTCTGATATTATCTTAATGCAAAATAAAATACAGGATGAAAGAGCAAAGTCAGCTAAGTTGGTAGGACAAATAAATTATTATGAAAAAGTGATTAAAAAACATGAGAAAAATATTGGAAAGCAAGCAACAATTGAAAATGAACAATTAATTCAATTTAATGAAGAAAAAAAAGAGTTAAAAGAAAAATATGAAGTGATAGAAAATGAAAATGAGAAAACAAAAGAATCTTTAATTTATATTCAAAATGAATTTGATAAAAAAACAAAAGAGATAATAAAACAAGATCAACGAATTGAAGAGTTAAAAGATTTGCTTACACATAGAGAAGGACAACTAGGTATAAAGAATTAGCATAAATCTAATTCTTTATTTTATCTTAGTCTCTCCATATTAAACAAAATTTGGATAGTATTATATAAAAATAAGAAGAGATATAAATGATAAAAAAATCAATTTTTAGAGAGTATGATATAAGAGGGATAGTTCCTCAAGAATTAAATAAACAATCAATTAAGTTACTTGGGTACTATTTAGGTTTAGCCATTGTTAAAAGAACTATACCTAATCCAGCTGTGGTAGTTGGGTATGATGCAAGAACACATTCTCCTGAACTTTTTGGATACTTGACAAGTGGTTTAAATAAAGCTGGATGTAAAGTTTTAGGTATGGGTATGGTTGCTACAGGTGTAAACTATTTTGCTTCATATCAAGAGTTTGATGGTATAAAACCAAATGCAAGTGTTATGATAACTGGAAGTCATAATCCGTCAAATTACAACGGTTTTAAGATGGCAATAGAACATAAACCATTTTTTGCTGATGATATTTATAGTTTAGGTGATACAATTATTGAGAATCAAACTATGGATATTGAGGATGATGAGTCATATATTAAAATAGACGTGAAGCCGTTGTATATAGACTATATGGTAAAAGAGTTTTCACATCTAAAAGCGATGAAACCAAGATTTATGGTTGATTGTGGAAATGGCGTTGCAGATACTGTTTTAACAGAGATATTAAATAAATTAGAGTTAAACTATGATGGTTTATATTGTGAACCAGATGGAACATTTCCTAATCATCATCCCGATCCAAGTGAAGAAAAAAATCTTGTTGATTTGAAGAAAAAACTTGAAGATGACTATGAGTATGGTTTTGCTTATGATGGTGATGCTGATAGAATTGCATTTTTAACAAAAAAACATAATGTCAAAGGTGATATTATGGCTATTTTATTTGCATCTACAATGGATAAGCCAACAGTAATAGGTGAAGTAAAATGTACACAAGTTATGTATGATAAGATAAATTCCTCTGGCGGTCAAGCTATAATGTATAAAACTGGGCATAGTAACTTAAAAGTTAAAATACAAGAGACGAATGCTGACTTTGCAGCAGAAGTATCGGGACATATATTTTTCAATGATAGATACTTTGGTTTTGATGATGCCGTTTATGCTACATTTAGACTTTTAGAGTTAGTTCAAAATGGTATGGATATTGATAAAGAGATTGAATGTTTACCAAAAACTTATAGCACGGAAGAGATAAAAGTTGAAACTACAGAAGATGAAAAGTTTATTTTAATAGATAAATTAAAGGTATTATTGCAAAACCCACCGCAAGATTTCCCTAAAATAAAAGATATAATTGATGTTGATGGTGTTCGTGTAATTTTTGAAGATGGATGGGGATTAGTTCGTGCATCAAATACAACACCAGTTTTAGTAACAAGATTTGAATCTACAGATAAAAATAAAGCAAAACTTTATGAGTCTGAATTAAATAATTTGATTTTACAAGCTAAATCTACAATATAAAGATTTGAGGTTATTATGATATTTAAATATATTCTTTTAGTGACTATTTTAGTTAATATAATCATTGCAAATGATAAGACTCAAGATAGTATAGGATTTATAAATGTAAATTCAAATGTTGAGAAAACAAAGATATATTTAAATGATAAATATATTGGAAATACTCCAATAGAGCGTTATCAAGTTGAATCAGGTATAAATATTGAACTAAAAGCAATATCAAATAAGAAGTTTTATCCGAATGATTTTATAAGAAATATAAATGTAAAAAAACTAAAAATACAAAGTTATTCTGCTCAATTTAAAAAAGCAAATGCAAAATTACTTTTAATTGGAAGAGATGGATATTTATATATTAATGATAGATTTGAACGAACACTAGGTAGTAATAATAGAGTTGTAAGCATCCCCTCGGCCGAAAAAATAAAAATAGAGATTCTAAATGGAGATGATAAATATACTGTTCTAAAAGATATGTATGCAAATGAGTTCTATAAACTAGAATATAACTTAAATAATAATAGTATAAAAGATAAAAAAGTACAAGATGAGCTTGCTTTAAAGGGTGTTATCAATATAAATAATAATATTGAAGATAAACAAAAAAATAAAAAATCTTCAAATATTGTAATTATAGATTCTCTTATATGGCAAGATACACAAGATATAATAGAAAAAAAATTGTTATATAAAAAAGGTAATGAATATTGTGAAAACCTTGATTTAGAAGGTTATAAAGATTGGCGTTTACCTACAATAGAACAACTAAAAGGGTTATATAAAGATAAAGATAAATTTTATAATAGATTTAAAGATAATTTTTATTGGTCATCAACAAAAGTTAAAGGTGATTATGTTTATTGGGATTATATTGCCACAATGAACTTTGAAAAAGATATTGTAACTACAATAAACGGTTCATCAAATGAAGCGAATCAAATATGTGTTAGGGTTATTAAACCTGAATAGTTTTATTTTAATCTAATTTTAAACAAAATTAGATTAAAATGCCAATACTTTAAAGATAAGCATTGAGAATAGACTATCTATTTTGACTGCTTCTCTTAGACCTTTACAATCATTTTTAAAGGCAACTCCCCAGGGTAGGAATACAGCAAGGAACTTTTACTTGTGGTGTGTTTAGGTATCTGGGAGGAGTACTATTACTTCTTAAATCAATACAAATTACAATTATCAAAAAAAATACCACTTAACTTTAAAATATAAGCAATATTTTATTTTTATAATCTATAATCACATCTTTATTTAAAGGATAAATATTATGAATATTTTAATACCAGTAGATGATAATGATTTTGAAGAGGCTAAAATCACTTTACTTGATGATTATAAGCATTGGATTCTCATAGAATTTTTTGAAGGTAAAATAGTTAAATCAGAGTTTTATCAAAAAAGAGATGAAATTACTGATTGGGTAGATGCGATTGTTGTAAAAAATGATAAAGAGTATGTTTGGCCATTTATGGAAGAGGGTATTGCAGTTCTTGTAGCACCAACACAAATGTATGTGGAAGATGTTATGGAAGCCTTTTTATTTAAAGAGCTACATGACTTAAATTTAAATATATAATAAAAAAGGAATATATATGTTCGGAAGAAAAACAGAATTAAAAGAATATGAATTAACATCAGATGAGTTAGAAAAGTTACAATATGCAAAATTTACAACTTCTAATGGAGTTATATGGGTAAAACTTACACCTGCAACTACACCAAATACTGTAGCTAATTTTGCTCATTTAGCAAATGATGGTTTTTATGATGGATTAAATTTTCATAGAGTAATTGATGGATTTATGGCTCAAGGTGGATGTCCTCAAGGAACAGGTACAGGTGGACCAGAATGGGCAATTGAATGTGAAACAAGAACAGAAGGGCAAGTACATAGAAAAGGTAGTTTATCTATGGCTCATGCAGGACCAAATACAGGTGGAAGTCAATTCTTTATATGTTTTGTAGCTTGTCCTCATCTTGATGGTGTTCATACTGTTTTTGGTGCAATTGAAGAGTCTGATAATGATAGCTTTTCTGTATTAGAATCAACAAAACAAAGTGATGCTATAGAATCTATTGAAATATTAAATTCAAGAGATTAAGTTATAGAGTAATAAGGGTAAAAGTTAACTACCCTTATTCTTTAAAAATTACATCTTGTATTAAATTCTTCTTGAGTTATATTAGATACGTTAATCTTTAAGTCAGATTGTTTTTCTTGAATAAGCTTTATCATTTGTGTTTGTGAATTTTCATTTTCAAATGGTCCTATATAAACTGCTGTTCTACCATTAGTATCTTTACATATTGAAATTCTAGCTTTTTTTGTATCAGTTTGTAAAATCATCTCTTTAAATAGTTTGTATTTTAAACTATGAACTAAAATAAATTTTAATTTATTATCCTCCACTATTTTAGGTATAATCTCATTTTTTACTGTTTCTTGAACTAAGTTTTCTTCTTTTACTACTACTGTAATATTTTTATCTAAATTTTGTTTTTCTTCTTCTTTATCAACTTTTGGAGATATTTTTTCTTCTTTATTTAATTTAGAAAACTCAATTAGCATTGCTTCTTTTTCTAGACTTGCTAGTCTCTCTTTTTGTGCACTATTTTGTTCTTCTATCTCTTTTGGACTCAAAACTTCGTATTTTGTAAGCTCTTCAAGTCTTGCATTTAATCTTTTAGTATTAATTTTAGATGGTGAAAACTTAATTATATTTTTATTTTGATATTTTACAATATCCACGTTATCTTTATTTTTCACTATTTTTGTTTCATTCATGTCTTTTTTTTCAATAGGAACTGGATCAAACATACCCATAAAATACATAACTAAACCAGTTATAATGGTAAATGCAATTAAGCCTGCAATAATAATAACAAGTTTTTTTAACTTTTTAGTTTTTTGCTCATCTTCTGATAATTCTACTTCCTCTATATCTTCTGATGTATCACTCTTTTCGTTAGAAGACTCTTCTTTACTATTTTTATCATTGTCATCATTTTTATTTTCTAGTTGACTATCTTCATTTGTACTATTTTCAAGCTCTTTAGTATCATCACTTACTATTTTATCTTCTGAAAGTTCTAAATTTTCAATTTCAGTGTTGTCTATATCCATCTCTTCTAGTATATCTTCATCAGGGTAAAATGATATTTCACTTTTATTTATAGCATCTATAAATGGTATAATTACCTTATCAAAAGTAACAAATATAGTAATGTCAAAACCATCTAAATCTATTAGAAGTTTAAACATATTATCAATCTCTTCTATTTGATTCTTTTCAATAACACCATCAAGTAATGTTGAAGATTTTACTGAACCTAAATCTTCAAGATCTGAACCGTTTATTATAGTTGATAATCCACCAGAAACATTTGATATAAATTCATGTATAGCATCTGTAATATCATCATCTATTTCATCTACTGGATCACTTGTATCTCCCAACATTGCATTAAAAATATATGATGCACTATTTGCAGGAATTATAAATGACCATGTTGAAGTTATATTTGCAAATTCAAATGTAGAATCGATTTTTAATGTTTGAATATCTAATAAATCGTTTTCATGAACTTTTGTAGTCTCTTTAAGTTCAGCATCTTTTGATAATAAGGCAGTTAATGTACTACATAAACCATCTTGTATAAGTTTTGATAAATCTGATGCCATTATTCTTTTTCCAGTTTTTTATTAAGTCTATTTTGTTTTTGTTTTGCAAGAATAGATTCTCTATTTTGCCTATAATACTCTTTTCTGTACTCTTTTAACGCTTCTTTTTTCTTTTGTCTATACTCTTTGTCATACTCTAGTCGTTTTTCTTTATGCTCAGAGTAATAATCTTGTTTTTTTTCTTTGTATTCAAGTATTTTTTTTCGTATTATCTCTTCTCTTGAATCGATATGCTCTTTTTGTTTTTTTGCAATCTCTTTAAGCTTACTTGCAAAGTCTCCACCAAATAATTCAACTTCATAATCAATAGATGCTAGTTTTTCAGGATTTGCTTCTCTATTTTTTAATTTAGTCTTAATGTAGTAAGCTCTTTTTTTCTTTTTATGAGCTAAAAGATTCTCTTCTCTTCTTTTTTTTAATTCACGTAAATCCATAGTGTAATTAAATTAACCTATCTTTTTAATTGATTTACTGTTTGAAGCATTGTATCAGTAGTTGTAATAGATTTTGAGTTAGCTTCATATGCTCTTTGTGCTGTAATAAGGTCAACCATCTCTGTAACTAATTGAACATTTGATCCTTCAAGCATACCTTGTTGCAAACTACCAATTCCATTAAGACCAGGGTTGCCATCTATTGGAGCTCCTGATACTTCTGTTTCAGAGTATAAATTATTACCTTTTGGTGCTAAACCTGCAGGATTAATAAAGTTTGCTAATGTTATTTGTCCCAGTTGTGTAACATCTCCAGTTGTTGCATCAGCACCTGACACAATTCCATCATCTGCAATAGAAATATTAATTAAGTTGTCAGGTATTACAATCTCAGGATCTAATTTATATCCTTGTCCTGTAACTAAAGCACCTTCGTTATCTTTTTTAAATGAACCATCTCTTGAGTAAGCTGTTTCACCAGTAGGAGTAGTGATTTTAAAAAAACCATTTCCAGCAATAGCAATATCAAAACTATTACCAGTTTCTTTTAAACTTCCTTGAATGAAGTTTTTTTGAATACCTGATGTTCTTACACCTAAACCAACATCAATTCCAGTTGGATTATTAGATGTTGCTGATGTAGCACCAGCTGTATAATTTAAGGATTGATACATTAAATCTTGAAATTCAGCTCTATCTTGCTTAAATCCAGTAGTATTTACATTAGCGATATTGTTAGATATAACATCAATATTTTGTTGTTGTGCTACCATTCCAGAAGCAGCAGTGTATAATCCTCTAATCATTTTCAATCCTTAATATATGTAATTAAACTAATTTTACTGAATATTTAATTAAACAAATATTAATCTTTTTATTTTGCATAAGACAAGTTTTAAATTCTTTTATGTATAATGTTTATGGTATTTTATTATAAAAGGAAATATGTATGAGAATATTAATTGTAGATGATAGTACAACAATGAGAAGAATTATAGGTAATGTAGTTCAACAACTAGGTGTAGCTAAAGATGATTATGATGAAGCTGAGGATGGCGTTGTAGCTTGGAAATTATTTCAAGAGAATAATAACTATGATGTAGTTTTAACTGATTGGAATATGCCAAATATGAATGGGTTAGAACTAGTTAAAACAATTAGAGGTGCAGATAAAAAGGTACCAATTGTTATGATTACAACAGAAGGTGGTAAAGGTGAAGTTATTACTGCATTAAAAGCTGGAGTTAATAATTATATTGTTAAACCATTTAGTGCTGATATACTAAAAGAAAAACTAGATGGACTAGTTAAAGGCTAACTATTATGAGTATGAGTCAAGAAGAGATTGAAGCTTTAATGAATGGGGCAGATTTCGAGCCAGAAGAATCAGTAGAAGAAGCACAAAGTGATGATTTAGCAGAATCTATAGAAGAAGAGAACTTTGATGATATTTTAGCTGGTATTGAAGGTATCTCGGATGATGAACCTGTAGAAGAAGAGAACTTCGATGACATATTAGCTGGAATAGATGGTATCTCAGATGATGAACCTGATGCAACAGTAGCTGCAGAAGAGGAAAACTTCGATGATATATTAGCTGGAATAGATGGTATTTCAGATGATCAACCTAGTAAAGAAGAACCTAAAGTAGTTAAAAGTGATGAAAAATCAGTAGATAATGAAAATGATAAAAAATATCCACTGCCTGTAGAAAATGAGCATAAAGTTGTAAACCAGCTTAATGAAGTTGCTGAGGATAGTGAGGAAAAAGCATCACAAATTTTTGATGTTTTAAGTTTTATTTTAGATGAGAATAATGAGATACAAAAATATAATAAAGATATGGGTCTATTTGTTGAAAAACAGATAGTACTACTAGAATCTTTAGGGACAAAGTTTCCAAATATATCTATATTTAGTGAAAATCTTCAATTAGCAAAAAATGCATTATCAGAATCTAAACAGTTGTCAAATAAAGTAGATGGTGAAAATAATATAGTATTTGAAGCTATGGAATTGATGCAATATCATGATATAAACCGTCAGAAAATAGAAAGAGTTATGTCTGTAATTAGAAGTTTAAGTACCTATTTAAATGGTATTTTTGAAGATGATTCAGATAAACCAACAGTACAAATTGCTAAACATATTTCTGGTGATGGAACTAGTACAGTTGGTTCAGATGATTTAGAAGCACTTATTTCTCAGTTTGCAAACGAAGGATAAATTATGACACAAGGTACACATCAATTAGCAGCTAGTATGATAAATCAACTAAATAGAGTTGATGTTATATCAAATAATTTAGCTAACTTAAACACAGTTGGATTTAAAGCTGATAATTTATCAGAAGGTTCTTTTAATAGTTATTTAGAAAGAAAAAATGATGATGGTGAAAAAGTATCACATTTAAGTTATATTATGAATACTGTACCTAAAATTGATCACAATTATATTGATAGTAAACTTGGTTCAATTACACCTACAGGAAATAATTTAGATTTTGCATTAAGTCAAGCAAATACATATTTTAAAGTAGAATCTAATAATGGTGAAATTGAATTAACACGTGATGGAAAATTTAAAGTTCTCGATGGAAATATAGTAAATCAAAATGGATATAAAGTTTTAGATAATACAAATAACCCCATAGCTGCAAATAATGAAGAACTTTTAGCTACAATTTCTATAGTTTCAGCAAATTTTTCTGATTTGGATAAAATTGGAAATAACAATTATAAATACAATAGTGAAGATAATATAAAAGTGATAGAAGATAATCAAAAATACATACTTCAAGGTTCACTAGAGAGAAGTAATACAAGTTCAATAGGTTCAATGGTTTCAATGATTGATGCACAAAGAAGATTTGAACAAGCACAAAAAGCAATAACTGGAATTGATGATATAGATAAAAAAGTTATTGAATCTATTGGTAACGGTAGGTAATAATAATGGATGCAAGTAGTGTTACAGAACTTTTATTTAATCAATTAAATTTTAGAGGAGAACAACAAAAAGTAATATCTACAAATATTGCAAATATAGATACTCCTGGGTTTAAAACAAAAGAGTTAAAGTTCAATGATGAATTATATAAATCTCAATCAGAACATGATTTAAAGTTAAATGTAACTCATAGTGGTCATATGAATATAGAACCTGAAACATCAGGAAAAGATTATTATATGAATGAAACAAAAGGTTTACATGAACAAAATGATGGAAATAATGTAAACTTAGATACACAAATGAGTTCAATGGCACAAAATTCTATGATGTTTTCTGCAATTCAAAGTTCGATTAAAAAAGATTCCGCATGGTTTAAAAGTGTAATCGATGCATCAAGTAAAAATTAATAGGGTATAGGTAACAATGGATCAAATTTTTAAATTTATTAATAATCTTAATTCAGGGCAAAGAGCAGTAATCATTGGTGGATTTTCTGTTTTATTCCTATTTTTAATTGGATTATTAATATATTCTAATATAAAATCACAAGATGAGAAGCTAAACTTTACAATTGCTTCAAATCTAACGAAAAATCAGGTAATGTTAGCAAGTAGTGAATTAGATGCTGCAAATATTCCATATGCTGTAGTTGGAAGTGGAAATAGATTATCTTTAAGAACAAATCAAATGAATATTAATGTTGCAAAGATAAAACTAATTACTAGTGATGCTTCAACACAAAAACATTCAGGTTGGGAAATATTTGATAAAAGTTCTTTAGGAACAACAAATTTTGAAAATAAAATAAAATATTTAAGAGCAATGGAGGGTGAACTAGCAAGATCTCTACAGTCTTTATCTGGAGTTTTAGTTGCAAATGTAAAAATTGCAATCCCTAAAGAGTCTGTTTTTACACAAAAAAAGACATTGCCAAGTGCATCCGCTGTTCTTACACTAAGAGAAGGTACAGTATTAACACAAAAACAGATTGATGGTATAAAAAACTTTATTGCTTCTTCTGTTCCAAAACTATTGGCTGATAATATTAAACTAATCAATCAAAATGGAAGTTTATTAGAACATTCACAAAGTGATATAGATGATTTAAAATATATTCAACATGAAAAATATAAGATTAAATTAGAAGATGATTATCAGAATAAAATTATTGATCTGTTAAGACCTTTTATTGGTGGTCAAAGGGTTATTGCCAAAGTTTCTGTTGAATTAGATTTTACAAAACAAGAGATAAGTCAAGAGATATATGAACCAGAAGGTACTATAAGAAGTCAACAAACAACTGAGATTGCTTCTGCTGCTGAAGGAACTAATACTAATAATAATGCTGTACCCGGTGTTGATTCTAATATTGAAAATCCTGATAAAGGTGCGGATGGAAAACAAACTAAATCTTCAAAAGAAGAAGCAAAGAATGTTACAAACTATGAAATTTCTAAAAAAGTTATAAATGAACATAATTCAGCTTACGCTAGAATATCTAAATTAACAGCTGCAGTTACATTTGATTCTGCAGTGTTAGAGAAACTAGAAAATAAAGAAGAATTTTTACAAAATATTAATGCAATTGTTCAAGAAGCAGTTGGTTTTCAAGTAAAAAGGGGAGATAGTGTTACTGTTAAAGCTTTTAAATTTTTAGGTTTAAGACCATTTGGTGAGACTGGTGGTGAAGATGAAGCTGGAGCTGAAGATGACATGAGTTTAATCTCTACAAAAACTATGGTACAAGAGTTTGGAGAATATATTCAGTATCTTATTGCAAGTATTTTATTATTTGTTTTTTATAAAAAATTTATAGCAAGTAATGAAATAATGCTTTTAGATGGTGGTGCAGCTAAAACAGGAGCTGATGGAGAAGATCAAGGAGCATATAATATGGCTTCAGATGAATTTGATGCTATGAGTGCCCAATCCAGTTTGAAGGCAAAAGTAAAAAGTCAGATACTTAATAACTTAGATGGTTTAGATCCCGAAGAGATGGCAAAATATGAAGTTCTTATATCGGAGATAGATCAAGCTGTAACAAATAATCCAGCTGAAATTGCTAAAATGATAGAGATGTTATTAGGTGAAGGGGATGCTGTATTGAAATCTGGAAGAAAGGATAGCTAATATGCCAAATAAAGAGACAAATCACGATTTACTTCAAGGTATGTCAATGATGGAAAGAATAGCAAATTTCTTAGTTTTAATTGGAGAAGAAGCTACTGTTAAAATTTTTCAAAATTTACCCAAACAGTTAGTAGAAGACTTATCAATTGCAATTACACAGATTAATTCTATTGGAAAAGATACATCGTTAGCTGTATTAGATGAGTTTCACTTATTTATAAAATCAAATGCATATATAAGTTCTGGTGGATTTGAATATGCAAAAGATATATTATATAAATCACTTGGTAAAGCTGAAGCAGATGCTGTATTGGCAAAGCTAGCAAGAATGCAGGAAGCTCAACAATCTTTTGCATATTTAGATAACATTGATCCAAAACAACTTGCAGATTTTATTAAAGATGAGTCTCCTCAAACTATTGCTGTTGTATTATCTCATATGGATGCTTCAGATGCGTCAGAAGTTTTAACAAAGTTAGATGATAGTTTAAAAGTTAAAATTAGTATGCAAATGGCTACTATTAAAGATGTGTCTCCAAGTATTGTACAATCTATGTCAAATGTTTTGGAGAAAAAATTAGAATCATTATTGGCATCTATTGTAACAGTTGGTGGTGTTAAAACTGTAGCTGATATGTTAAATAAAATGGGACCAAAATCAAGTGATATTTTAAGTAATATATCTGGAATAGACCCGATTTTAGCAGGGAAAATAAAAGAAAATATGTTTATTTTTGAAGATTTATTAGAATTAGAACAAGCACACATAATGAAAGTTATTGGAAATGTTGAGACAGAAGACTTAACAGTTGCTCTTAAAAATTCTCCACCTGAAGAGATGCAAATTATACTTGGTGCAATGAGTCAAAGAGCGAAAGATAGATTTAATGAGGAGTTTGAAATGCTTGGAAAAACTAAAATTAAAGATATTGAAGAGGCACAGAAGAAAATACTTGAGGTTGCGATGAGACTACTAGAAAGTGGTGAAATTGAAAGAGCGGAAGAGGAAGAATAATGGCTTCAAATAATGTTAATTCAACATCAAGAATAATAAAACCAGACTCGGATGTTCAATCGTTTGAACTAGGAAATTTTATTTCAAATAGTGCATCATCTGATGCACAAATACAAAGTAGTGCAACACTAAACGATAAAAGTATAAATGGAAATGTTGATCCGGTATTAGAAGAGATTCAAAAATTACATTTATCAATTGCTAATATTAATCAAAAAGTTGCTTTGATTGAGAGTGATGGTGTAAAAGGTAGAGATCTTGATAAGCAGCTAATAGAAGCATTAAAAGATTTAAAAAATTATTCAACATTTTTCGAACAAGCTACATTTCAAATGGAAACTAAAATACTTAAAACATCATTTTCAATAGCACAAAAAATAATAGCAATAGAAATTGGTGAAAATTCTGCAAAAATTGCAAGAGAAACTATCTTAAGTATAATGTCAAAAATTAAAACTGCTTCAAGAATTAATATACATCTTAACCCAAAAGACTATATTGTTTTAAAAGATCAACTAAATTTTGAAAGTTTTGTTACTTTACAAGAGGATTCAAATGTAACTGCTGGTGGTGTTGTAATAGCTAGTGATTTAGGTAATTTCGATGGAAATATTGAATCAAAAGTTCAAACAATGCTAGAATCATTAGAAGCTGTCATATAAAAATACTTAAATATACTTATCTCTTATACAGAATCAATCTTTTTATGTTATAATGACTTTAAATAAATTGAAAAGATTGATATGGAATTTACAGAAAAAGATTACAATGCCTTAATAGATACGGAAATCTCTGTTGATGTTATACTAGGACATACTGATATAACTATAAAAGATTTTCTTAACTTTAGTGAAGGTGATGTGTTAGCACTAAATAAAATTGCTGGTGAAGGTGGAGACATCTATGTAAATCAACGTATTATTGGTACTGGTGATATTATTGTTATGGATGAAAAACTAGCAATAAGAGTTCAAGATTCAATGGATTCATCAAAAGTTGTAAACTTCTTCTTTGATGAACAATCTGTATAGGAGATTAAAATGGCAGTAGATAGTGTTATAACAAGTAGTACGGTTGGTTATGATGGAAATAGTTATACTTCAACGGTAAGTAATGACCAATTAACCAATGAAGATTTTCTTACATTAATGATGGAAGAGATGAAAATGCAAGATCCAACTAAACCAATGGATAGTGCAGCACTTATGGATAGTCAACTACAAATGTCAACAATCCAATCAAATCAAGATATGTCAGCTGCAATGGCATCATTGCAATCTGCATATAGCTCATCTGCCTTATCTACAGCTGCTGGAATGATAGGGCATGTTATTGAAGATGGCTCTTATGGTGATGATGGAATATTAAAATCTTTTATGGTAGAAAGTGTTGAAAATAGAGATGGTGAACTATTTGTAAATGGAAGAGAGATGGTTGGAATGATTGATGCTCTTGTAGACTCTACAAATGAAAACAGTTTAGTATTATATGATTCTGATGGTTTTATATATGATGGTGAAACAAAAACAGACAATAGAGTCTCTTTAGATTATGAAGGAAGATTTGAATTTAATGATGATGGTACACTAAAGTTATTAGATGCAGATGCTAATGTTATTACTGATAGTGAAATAACAGATAAATATCTTTTTGCTGGTTCTTCTATTAGATATGCTGAAACACAAAGTATTATAGCTATGAGTTCGATAATAGAAGTAAGATAAAATTAAAAATAGGTATTTATCAAAAGATAAATACCTATTTAAATATTTAAATATAAGTTTTTATTAGAAAATTTATATTTGAACATTTAAGTATGTTCGTATAATTTATTTTAAAGGAATTATTATGGTTGGAGCATTATGGACTGGTATCTCTGGACTTGCAGGAGCGCAAAGAGGGCTAGATAACGAATCAAATAATATAGCAAACGTAAACACATTAGGATACAAAGCATCACGAATATCTTTCGCAGATCAAATGTATCAAGATAACATTGGTAAGGGTGTAAGCTCTTTTGATGTTGAAAAACTTTATACACAAGGAAATTTAAAAGTTACTGGAGTGGGCTATGATATGGCCTTATCCGGTGATGGATTTTTCCAAGTATCTGATGGAAATGAATTATACTATACACGAGCAGGTAACTTCAGGATGGGTGAAGATGGAAATCTTCAAACAGCTGGTGAACTAGCTGTTCAAGGTTGGGCAATGTCTCCAATTCAAGCAGATACTGATGTTACATCAACAGATTCAAATGCTACAATGTTAACAAATGATTATAATAAATTACTTGGAAATGTTATTATTCGTGATACAACAGAGATAAATACTATAGTGGCAAAAGCTACTGATTATACAGAAACAGCATCATCTGATAGTGTTTCTATTTATTCAGGTTTTGGTCAAAAAACAGCTGCTTCAAAAATTTCAGATGTAGAAACACTTATTACAGAATATAATAAACAATTATCACTTTATGCAAATGCTGATCCAAAACCAGGTGCAACAGAATCAATTGCGCAAAAAGACAAACTTGATTTTGGTTTAGATACAGCAGTTCTAGAACCAGGAGATAAGGTATACATTATCATTAATGGTGATACATATTCTGAAACTATTGAAACAACTGAAGAAGATGCTATGAAACTTTTGATAGATAAAATATCTAATAAGTCAGGGTTTAATGCATACTATACAGATGGTTTAACTCCAACTGCTACAGATGCATCTGAACCTGTTCCTAGAATTAACACATCTGCTGAGGGTAGAATTGTTATTGAATCATTAGTTCCAGGGATTCAATTTACAGTTCAGGAGTTTGGTTGGACAAAAGGTGACCAAACTACTAAAGGTACTGTAGAAAATTTAGTTCAAGCTAATATGGGTACAGGAATGGGTGCTATAGAATCTGTTGAAGAAGCTTTAGCAAAGGCAGTTTCAGGTGAACAGCAAGATGTATATACAAACACTAGTGAATTTGGAGAATTACTTGGAACGGCTGCAGATACAGATTTACAAAACAATTTTACATATCAAATAACAATATATGATAAAGAATTAAAAATGGATGTTAAAGTACCTGCAACGCCATTATCAATAATAGCACCTGATAGTATGTCAGACTTTGCAGATGCTATTAACTCTGACGGAGAGATGAGTGAGTATGTTAATGCTTATGTAATAAATGGAAATTTAATAGTACAACCAAAAAGTGATACATATGATGTAGAGTTTTCAAATACATTACAAGTAAATGGGTTTTCTGCAAATAGAGGTGGTACAGGTGGTGGTACTGCACCAGCAGTTTATGATAGTTTTAATGCAACATCAATACCAAGACCAGATGGAGATAAAGATTATTTCTTAAAAGCAACATTAGATGCTGGTGCAGCAGGTAATACATTTGATATAGCAATTGATGATCCTGCTGATATAGATGCGGTAGTTGCTGCTATTAATGCAGATAATCTTGCTAATGGTAATGCTCATTTAATAGCTGAAAATATTGATGGTAAATTAGTATTATATCCATCAAAAGATGACGGTTCTGGTGCAGCAGTTCAAGATGAAAGTATTACTACATCTCAATTCAGAACACATTTAGAGGTTGGAGAAAGTAGTGATAATGATAGTGATGCAACTACAGGTACATTTACAGCTGTGGATGTAGATATTTCTAAGAGTGCATTATATAGTGGAAGTAATGGAGCTGGCGCTGAGTTTATGTCAATGACTACAAGTATAAATCAAACTGCAACTAAATCTGATATTCAACTAAGACTTGATAGTTTAGCTATCACAGATAGTGCATTTGGTGACTTTAGTGTTGATGATACTGGACTTATCACTATACAACAAGATGGCGCACAATTTGCTGTTGGTCAAGTGGCAATTGCTAAATTTACTGATAATAGAGGTCTTGATCCTGCGGGAGATAACTTAATGTCAGCTACAAATAGAAGTGGTCAGGCAATATTTAATGTTGATAATGATAAAACTGCTACTATTAAAGGTGGTACACTAGAGTTATCAACTGCAGATTTAAGTGAGTCATTGGTAAACCTTATGGTATTTCAAAGAGCTTTTGAGGCTAATGCAAAATCTATTACAACAGCTGATCAGATTTTAACAACATTAATTCAGTTAAAAAGATAGGTAAATTATCGTGGATAATTTTTTATTGATGTCGATATTTGGTGTACTTGCTTTATACTTTTATAGTAGTAGTAGTACATACAAATCTTTATATCGAAAAATTTCCGAAGAAAAAGAACTTGTAGAGGAAAAAAATAAGAATCTGATAAAACTTAAAGATAAGTCTGAAAAACAGATTCAATTTTCTCTTGCAACTATTGGTGATTCACAAGAAAGTTTAAAGTCTACAAGATCTGATTTTCAGGACATGAAACTTAAAAATACAGAATTAGAGCATAAAAATAAACTTCTTCAAGCAAGAGTAGAAGAGTTGTACACTTCTGTAGGTACAATACAATAAAATGTATTTTAAAAGCCCATTTATATTTATAATATTTTTAATTACTTTATCATCATTAGTTTTAAATGCCAAAGATGATAAAGTAGTTGAATCACAACCTCAAATATTATTCGAACATGAAAACTTAACAACATTACAAGAAAAACGTGAATTAATAATAAAGTTTAATACTGCAGTATTGTATCTTGAACAAGATAAATATTTAAAAGCAATTCCTCTTTTTAAAGAATCATCAAAAATATTAAAAATAGCATCTTTTTTAAATATTGGTATAGCTTACTACAAGTTAGATTCAGAAAAAAACTCATACCTATATTTAAAAAAGCTTTATGATCTAAAAGAGCTACAATATAAAGATAAATACTCTTACTTTAGTGCTGCATATTATTTATATAAAATAACAAAAGATAAAAAATACATAAATGAAATAACAAAAATTAGTGCAAAAGCGAAAAGACTAACAGAGCATGAAAAGATGTTAGTTGTTGATACCTTAATTCTTCAAAAAAGATATAAATATGCTCTAAATTTACTTAAAGAGAGTGAGAACCCATCTAAGTTAAAAGAAGCACTATTAAATATAAAATTGAGAAACTATACAAATGCAAAAATGAATCTAGATATTGCATATACAAATTCAAAAGGTGATGATAACAAAAATGATATTTTATGGTTTAAAATTTATAGAGATCTATTATCAAATGATTTAGCAAATTTATCAGAAGATATTATAAAAATAGAAGAGAGAAAAAAAATATTTAATTCAAATAAAAATATGAAAATTGAATTATTTTTTAATAAAAATAAGTATAATTCAAAAGACTATTTTGATAAAATTACAAAATTTTCATTAGATAGAAAACTAGATTTTGTTTACTATTTTGCACCATTTATATTTGAAGATTATAGTAGGATAGATGCAGATTCAATAAAAAGTTTTATTATAAAAGATAAAAATAGTATAAATGAATTAAATATGATGGTAAAATACAATGCAGATTTTTTAAAAATTATAAAATTAGACCCTATTGAACGTGTGCAAGTTTTACAGGAGATGATAGATTTAAAATATGATACAAATCCATATGAATATTACAATTTAGGATTAGCATATGCTCAAGTTTATGATTATAATAAAGCATATAAAAATTTTAAAAAAGCATATAGTTTAGAGCATGGTAATAAGCTTTATTCGGTTATGACTATACTAACAGCCAAAAAAATGAACTTTACTATTAATAAGACTGAAAAAGAGTTTATGATTAGTAATATATTATCAAAGAATGGTTCTTATAAGTATTTAGCAAAGTATTTATATAAAATATTTGAACATCCATCAATAAAACTTAATAAAAAAAACTTAACAACAATACAAAAGAAATCAATATTTTTTAGAGCATTATATTTTTTAGAAAATGTTGATAAAATTGGTATTAATGATACTGAACCATTGCTTGTTGAGTTTAGTAAAGATCCATTTGTTAAACTACTTATATTAGTATCTCGAAAAAAGAATGAAAATGATTATCTATATATATCAAGATTACAAGATGAGTTACCAAAAATTTATAACAATAATTTTATTAAAGGTTCATTGGCTATAACGGATTATTATTTAGATACATTAAGAGCTTTAGGTATATTTTATAGAACAGATTTTAATATTGATAATGAGCTAAGCCCTAGTTATTTAAGAATGAAGGCTATTGTGGAACTTTATAGAGATAATCCAAAAGAATCAATTAAGCTTATTGAGTATATACAAAAAAAATATGATTTAGAAAGTATTGATTCTTTTTATATATTAATAGCATCTCTATTTGCATCAAATCAAAGTGCAATAGCTTATGTACTTTTAAGTGAAATTGAATTTATTTATAAAGATAAAGATGCAATGTTTTTAAATGGTGTTAAACTGATTCAAGATTTAAAACTAAATACTGCATCACAATATTTTAAATATAAATTAAAAGGGAAGCTAGTAGACTTTAAATTGGTAAACTTTGATGAGTTTTTAGAAACTTTATAAATATTATGATATAATTGAGTAAATTGTAAACTAATAGGAGGATATAATGCAAATAGGAAGACTTGAAATGATGGAACAATCACAAGTTGATTATGTTTCAAAAATCTCTAAAATACAAGAAGCAGATCAAAAAACAAAAGTAGATCCTGACGAAAAATACAAAAATCTACTTACAAAAGATATACCAGATAATAATGAAACTATTCTAGATAATGTTAAATTTGGATTCAATGAAGAAACTAATGAATTTTTTGTAAGAATAACAAAAGGTAATCAAGAATACCAATATCCAACAGAAGATATGTTTAAACTGAAAAAAAGTTTAATGGAAGCATATAAAGATACACAAAATAGTTAGGACTAAAATTGGCATCAGATTTATCAAATATAATTAAAAGTGAAATTGTTAGTACATTAGAAAGTTTACTCTCAGTATCAGGAAATGTTGACGAAACATCATTGATTACAGTTAGTGATTTTAGTAATGAACAATGTATAAAAGTAGAATCAAATTTTGAATTTTCAGGTATAAATTCAAAGTGGAAATTTTATGTGCCAACAGCTACTGGAACAAAATTTGAGTATCTTATGCTAGGTGGTATTACTGACCTAAAAGACACTATTGATGATGAGATTGCTGATGCAGTTAAAGAGATTGTTTCAACAATATGTGGGAGTATATCTACTAGTGTCAATGCACAAGGCTTTGATGATGTTTCTGCGATGAAATTCTCTTTAGGTGATAGTACTATAATTCAGTGTGATGAGGAATCTGAAACTGATAATATATATAAATTTACACTTTTATTAAATGATGAAAATATAATAGTTTATATCTCATTTGACAAAGATAGTTTACCTTTTGTTGAACTGTTGTCAAGTGATCACCCCGTTAGTGTATCTTCTGATGATAGTACAGATTCAGTGGTACAAAGTTCATCTGCTCCATCAGTTTTATCGTCGATATTAGGTGAAGATTCAGTTGATAATTTAAGATTATTATTTGATATAAAGCTGAGACTAAGTGTCAGACTTGGAAGTAAAGTATGTCTTTTAAGAGATGTTATAAGTTGGGATATTGGTGAGATTATAGAATTAAGTCAAATGACGAGTGAACCATTAGATATTTTAGTAAATGGTGTTGTAGTTGGAGATGGTGAAGCTGTAATAGTTGATGGTAAGTTTGGTGTTAAAATTAAACATATCGGCGAGCATAAATTAATTTAAATGAGAAAAAATGGATAAAACAACCGCAGGTGGATTGGCTGGAGTATGGGGACTTGTTGCATTAGCTATTATTTTGGGTGGTGCAGGATTTGGTGCTTATATTGATATTCCTTCAGTAATTATTGTTGTTGGTGGAACTGCTTCAGTTACTATGGGTTCATTTGAAGCTGATACAATGAAGAACTTTGGTAAGAGTGTTGGTATAGCTATGAATGAAGTTAAAGTAGAACCAGTTCCTGAGTTAATTGAAAAGTTAATTATATATGCTACTGATATTAAGAAAAATGGTGTTATGTCAGTAGAAACAAAAATACAACAAGAATCAAATCCATTTTTTAAAGAGGCAATGAACTTATTAGTTGATAATACAAAACCTGATGTTTTAGAAAATTTGTTAGAGATTAAATTAGAGCATATGGAGATAAGACATAAAACTCAAATATCTGTATTTGGTGCTATTGGTGGAACTGCTGGTGCTATGGGTATGATTGGTACTCTTGTAGGACTTGTTGCAATGCTTGCAAATCTTTCTGATCCATCAGCTGTTGGACCTGCAATGGCGGTTGCTCTTTTAACAACAATGTATGGAGCTTTAATTGGTACTGGTTTTGCAGGTGTTTTTGAAGGTAAACTAGAGCAAAAACATGCAAAAGAGATGATAGCTTGTCAAATTATTATACAAGGTGCTCATATGATTGCAGCAGAAGAATCTATTGGTAATATTAAAATGAAATTAGGGGCAATAATGCCATCAGTAGAAGAGTAAAAAATGGCAGAAAAAAAGTGTCCTGATTGTCCTAAGTGTTTACCTGGTTGGTTAGTTCAATTTGGAGACCTTATGTCATTATTACTTTGTTTTTTTATTTTATTGTTGTCTATGGCAACAATGGATAAGAAGAAAGTAGAAGAATACTTTGAAGTTATGAGAAGAAGTATGGGGTTCTTAGAAGGTGCGATGGATACAGCCGAAGCCCAAAAAGAATCACAGTCACAATATCATGCAGATCACAGTGAAGCTGGTAGTGAAGATGATCAAGGAGCTCAAACTGATGCAGCAGATGTTGCACAGTTAATAGAAGAGGTTACTCAAGAGTTTAATGATACTAGTGACAAAGAAAATCAAAAAGTAGATATGACTATGAAGGGTAACAATGAATTTACCCTTGATATTCCATCATCATTAATGTTTGAAGAGGGTCAATATAAATTAGATAATGCAAATGCAAAAAGATTTATAACAAAAGTTGCAAGAGTTTTAAGAACTATGACTCAAGATTTTGATATTGAAGTTATGGGACATACTGGTTCAAACTATTTAAGAGGGGATGGGATACCAAGAGATTCTTGGGATCTATCTGCTTTAAGAGCTATTTCGGTTATAAAAGAGTTAATTAAAAACCAAGTTGATCCTGCAACGTTAAAAGTTGCAGCTTTTGGATCTTATAGACCAAAGAGCGATGATGCTTTTGAAAATAGAAGAGTTGAACTAAGATTTACAGCATCTAGTCAAAATAATAATTCTATGGCCAAAGAAGAAAACTTCTTTGATAGAATTGAAGAATAAAGGGTATAATATGGAAATTAATAATCAATTTTTAGATATAAAAAATATAAAACCAAATAAATTTGACAATGTAAAAGATGGAAATATAAAAGATGATACAGCATTACGTGATGTATGTAATAATTTTGAGGCATTTTTTATGAATCAGCTTTTGGAGACATCATTAAAGTCATCAAAAATGGCTGGTGAAGGTACTGGTTCTGAAATTGTAAAAGGTATGTATACAGATGCATTATCACAAAAATCTTCAGGTAGTTTAGGGATAAGTAATATGTTATTTCAATTTTTAAGTGAGAACAAATCATGATAAATACTATTTTAAATCAATTACAACAATTAACAAAAAAATTAAAAGATGATATTAATTTGGATATTTTAGATGTACGATCTGCAAACCATGAGTCACTCCTTGAAAGAAATAGTGAAAAACTTGATTCAATGGAAAAGCTTTCTTCATTTAAAGTGAAGTTAAATGAAGAGTTAGCAAAAGAATTTCATGCTGGTATAGATATATCTATATATAAAGATAGTATTGATGATCTTGAGGCGAAACTAAAAGAGTTGTATTACTTAAATGGTAAATTAGCATCAATAGTTTTACCAGTTAGACAAATGTATAAAGATATTATTGATGATATAACTAGAGTAAATGGTGGATCGTTAATTGAGGTGATGGCATAGTGAAATATAAACTATTAATAATATTATCATTAATTGTAAATAGTTTTGCTGCTCAACCTAAAATAGTTCCTGTTACGATAAAAAGTATTAATTTTAAAGAGCAAATATTAGAAAAACATTATAAAATAGTGGAATATAATGATTTAAATAAAAAAATTTATAATATAAGGTGTAAAGAGTACTTAACTTTAGAAGAGTTAAAATCTAATAAATATAGAGCAAAACATTATATTCGTAAAAATAAAGTGATTTGTAAGAAAAATTTATTTATTACATCATCTAAAAAAATAAAATTTAATTTTGGTTTACTAGAGATAGAAAAAGATGGAGAAGTGTTAAAAGAAACTTCTAAATATATAAGAATAAAAAATGCAGATGGATCAGTTGAAAAAATTTATAAGGGCATAAAGTAAAATGAAAATGTTATCATTTCTAGGTGAAACACCTACAAAAGCTTTACAAAATGCACAACAAGAATGTGGTTCTGATGCGGTAGTAATATCAACTAAAAAAGTATCTTCAAAAGGTAAAAACAGTGTAAATATGTATGAGATTGTTGTTGCACTTGAAGAGGAATATGATAAACACAAAGAGATTCCTAGTGAACATATAGTATACAAAAATAATAGCAACAACAATAATGAATCTGCACAATTTTATGACTTTAAAAGTCAAATTGATCAGATGCAAGAATCAATATCTCAAGTACAAAGAATATTATGGGAACCAAAAAGTCAATTATATGATTTAACTATACCTCCAGAGTTTACTGAAGTGTATAACCTTTTTGAAGATAATGATTTTGATCCAGAGATGACATATAGTATTCTTAAAAAGACCATAGAGCAACTACCTGTTTCTATGAGAACAAATCCTGAAAAGATTCGTAACTTTTTTAAATTAATTTTGCGTAGAATCGTGGCGGTTAAGCATGAGATACCTTTGCGTGTACATCAAAGAAAGATTATGATGTTTGTTGGTCCAACGGGTGTTGGGAAAACAACTACTATAGCAAAACTTGCAGCTCGTTATGCATACAAGTTAGGTACAAACTATAAGGTCGGTGTTGTAACACTTGATTCTTTTAGAGTTGGTGCGGTAGAACAGCTTAAAGCCTATGCAAATATTATGAGATTGCCATTAGAAATAGTAAAAAAACCAGAAGAATTAAATGAAGCAATTACTAGACTAAGAGATTGTCACTATATTTTAATTGACACAGCAGGTGGTAGTCAATATGATGTTGATAAAATAGATTTAATAAATCAATATCAGCAACATCTAAAAGAGATACCAATTGAAAAAATGTTAGTGATGCCAGCAAACGTAAAAACTAATGATTTATATGAGATATATAATAGTTATTCAACATTAAATATTGATAATTTAATTTTTACTAAATTAGATGAAACTATTAGTTTTGGAAATTTAATATCATTTGCACATAAAACAAAGAAATCTATTTGCTATTTATCAATAGGACAAAATGTACCTGATGATTTGATAGAAGCAAGTAGTGATTATCTTATAGAATGTTTTATGAATAAACAATCTATTAAGATATAGACTTGTTTAATCATATATCTGACCAAGCACATAGGCTTGTGTCGTTAACAAAGAGACTTCATTCTTCATCAAAAACTAAAGTTGTAGCTATTACATCTGGAAAAGGTGGAGTTGGGAAGTCAACAATAACAGCTAATATTTCCTATTTATTATCTCAAAAAGGTAAAAAAGTCGCTGTTTTAGATGCTGATATTGGTTTGGCAAATATGCAAGTTTTATTTGATGTTAAACCTCAAAAAACTTTTTATGATTATATGGATGGTTCAGCACGGATTGAAGATATTATTAGTGAAACAAAATATAAAAATATATCATTAATTGCTGGAAAAAGTGGCTATCAATACTCTTCAATAAGTAGTAGTATTGTTTTTTCAAGAATTGTTGATGAGATTATATCTTTAAATAAATATGACTTTTTATTAATTGATACTGGTGCAGGTATCAATGAATACGTGCAAGAATTTTTAGAACTAACTGATAATATATTAGCAATTACAACAACAGATCCAAGTGCTTTAACAGATGTTTATGCTCTATTAAAAATGATAAGTATGAAAAAAGAGAAGCTTCTTATTTGTTTTAATAATACATTAAAATATGAAACGGGTGAGGTTATTACTAATTCTATAGTTAATTTAGCTAAAAAAAATAAACTTAATAGAAAATTTGTGGTAGAATATATAGGAAATATAACAGAAGCTAAGTGTATATCTACTACAGGTAGATTAAGAAAGCTTTTTGTAAAAGAGTTTAAGTATGAGATTGTGTCAAAACAGTTAAGTTTAATTGTTGATAAGTTAATTATTGAGATAAGGTAGATAAAGATGATAGTTGAAAATTTTTCTAAAAAAATTATTACTAGTCGTTTATTAGATACTTATGTAGCTGCCTCATTTTTTGCAACATTAATTTTCTTTGTATTAAATTCAAATGTTTATAGTCCATTTGAAATGATACTTGGAGTTATAATAGTAACTACTGCTTTTAAAAGTATTGCTAATATTATGTTATCAATGACAATATCATTAGTAAACTTAAACAATGAACAAGATTCAATTGAGTTTGAAGAGGCATCAAATAAATTAGAATCATTGGTTAATGATTTAGCTATTCAAGAAGCTTCTGTTCAAAGTATGAAAAACAATAAAATTTAAAAGGATTAAATTATGAAATTAACAGATATTACAAATTCATTTACAAATCTAGATAGAAGTGACTTATCAAAAATAAGTGAAACTGGTGCGGGTTTTGAACAAAATAAACAGTTTAATAATGGACAAAATAGTGATTCATTTTCAAATATTTTAAAAGAATCATTAAATGAGGTTAATAATACTCAAGTTAGTGCATATAATGCCATGAATGATATTGCAACAGGAAAAGTAGAAAACCTTCAAGAAGCAGTACGAAAAATAGAAGAAGCAGAGTTAAGTTTAAAACTAGGACTAGAAGTTAAAAATAAAGCACTTGGCGCTTATAAACAAGTAATGGCAATGCAAGTATAAATATTAAATATATTTATATAAATTAAGGGGGATATAATGGGTTTTTTTGATGGATATAATGTTGCAACTTCAGGTATGAGTGCACAAAGAACAAGAATAAATGTAGTAAGTGCAAATATTGCAAATGCTCAAACAACACACTCAACAGATGGTGGACCATATAAAAAACAAAATGTTATATTCCAAGAAGTATTATTAGATGCTAATAAAAAATCAAATGATGGTAACAGTGATTCTAAAATAGATCCACTATCACTTAGAGGTGTTGGTGTAAAAGAGATTCTTGATTCAAAAGATGAACCTGTATTAAAGTATGAGCCAGAACATCCAGATGCAAATGATAAAGGTTATGTTGCCTACCCAAATATAAATCCAGTTATAGAGATGGTTAATCTAATTGAAGCAATGCGATCTTATGAAGCAAATGTATCATCATTTAAAACACAAAAAGAGATGGATACAAAAACTTTAGATATAATAAAAATGTAGGTTTAAGATGACTATGGAATTATTAGATCTTGACAAAAAAATAACTACACCAAAAAGTTCTATTTTAACAAAACAGAATAATATAGATGTAAATAATCCTACTAATACAAGTAAGGAGAAATCTACTCCATCGTTATTTGATTCATTATTGAATGAAGCAAAAACTATACCAAAAAATGAAGAAAAATCTTCAGAAACTATAAAAGAAAAATCTACTTTAGTTAATTCTAAAGAAGAAAAAGTAGTAAAAGTTGATAGTGAAAAAAACACATCTAAACCTGCAACAAAAGAAATGGTAGAAAAACTTGTAGATATAGTAGTTACAAAAGCAAAAAAATCAGAAACAGAAGAAACAATAAAAGATACAATTACAAAAAAATCAGAAACAGAAGAAACGGTAAAAGATAAAACTACAAAAAAATCAGAAACAGAAGAAACAGTAAAAGATACAATTACAAAAAAAGCTGAATCTAAAGAGAGTATTGTAGTAAAAGAGGCAAAAGTAGATGAAATATATAGTGATGATTTAGAAAAGTTATTAAAAGATACTCAGAGTGATAAAAAAGACAAAAGAACAATAAAAGAATCAGAGACACAAGATATAATAAAAGATAAAACTACAATAAAAGAAAATATAACAGATATTACAAAAAAACCAGAAACACAAGAGATAATAAAAGAGCCAAAAGTAGACAAAACAAATAATGATGATTTAGAAAAGTTATTAAAAGATATGCAGAGTGATAAAAAAGACAAAACAACTACAAAAAAATCAGAAACAGAAGATACAGTAAAAGATAAAACTACAATAAATGTAGATGCAAAAGAAGGTATGGTAGTAAAAGAGCCAAAAGCAGATGGTACAATAAGTGATGATCTTAAAAAGTTACTAGTAGAGATAGAGAGTGATAAAAAAGAAAAAACTGTAATAATAGAAGATTCAGCAAAAGATAAAACTACAAATAAATCAGAAAAACAAGATACAATAAAAGAAAAAATAGAAATAGTTAAAAGTAAAGTAGATGATACTAAGACAAATAATAATGTTTCTAATACAAAAAAAGTTGAAGCATCAGTAGATAAAATAAAAGATAACGAAACTATTGTCGAAGAAAAAATAGAAATTAAAAATACAACTAACAATACTATACCATTAGAGGTAGAAGACTCAAGTGGTGAAGATAAAATAGTAGAAAAGACAGTTGACTCAAAAAATATTAAAGCTATTGAACAAGAGTTAAATACAAAAAATTTAAATCAAGTAGTAGATAATATTATAGAAAATAATTTTGATGAAACTGAAATAAAAACTCTTAATCCATCCGAAATATCTGTAAAAACAGTTGAAACAAAAAATATAGATTTATCTAAAAATCCATTAATGGCAAATATGTTTTTAAGTGCTCAAAAAAACTTAAAAGAGATAATATCCAATGAGCAAGTTTCTAATGCAAAAAAGAATTTAGAGGAAAATAAAACAATAAGTGGTGTTAAAAAAAGTGCAGAAATGTTAGATTTAAATTTAAAAGATGCAAAAATAAAAGTTGATGAAACAAAAGTAAATGAAAATACTATAAAAAAAGATACTTCAAAACCATTTATTTCAAATAGTAACTCTATGTTAAATAAAATGGTTATGCAAACACAAGTGTCTCAAGCTTTAACTAAAGATAATATTGCAAATTCTCAAGTACAAGAAAATACAATTTCTACGGATACTTCAGTAATAACTAAAGAAAAAGAGACTGTTATATCTATGACGGTTCCGGCTCCTGTGGTAGAAACTATACAAAATAAAATTATAGGTGCTCAACAAAAAGTAGGTACTTTTATGAGTGATGTTGCTAGAAATATGTATCTAAACTATAAGCCGCCTGTAAATACATTTAAAATTGATTTAAATCCAGCAAATCTAGGTAGTATATCAATCATCATGAAAAGTAATAAAGCAGATAATAGTATAAGTGTTAGTATGAATATGAGTAACTCTTCTACAATGGATGCTTTCTCCGAAAATAAATCATCACTACAGTCAGCAATAGCGAGAAATTTTAATGATAGTTCAAGTGTTAATTTAAGTTTTGATATGCAAGGTGATAGTTCCCAAAATAGTTTTGATCAATTTAATGAAAATCAAAACAATCAACAAAAAGGTGACCAATCAGACTCTACATCAGGTTCACATGAAAATGAGGATGAAGTAGTACCTGAAAATAATGATTATATGTAAGTATAATATAGGCTGATTGAATGCAAGAATTAATATCTTTACTTGATCAGCAAACTATACTTTCCTTTTTCCTAGTATTAGCTAGAATATTGGCTTTTATGGCTTTTATGCCTATAGTAGGGCATAAAACGGTTAATCCAACGATAAGGATTGCTATCTCATTTTATTTAGCAGTTTTTTTATTTCCCTTGGTTGACTATAACCAAAATATAATCACTCAAGAAATATTTATCACGGCATTAATAAGTGAAATAACACTTGGTCTTGTTGCTTCATTTTTAGTACAAATTATATTTGCTGCTGTTCAAATTGTTGGTGATTTAATAGGATATGCTACTGCATTATCAATGGCAAATATGTTTGATCCTACAACAGGAACACAACAAGGAATAGTAAGTAGGTTTTTATATCTTATTATTTTAGTAATATATTTAGAGTCTGGTATGTATGAAATTACATTATATATGCTTGGAATAAGTTTTGGAAATATAACATTAGGAACATTTAATTTATTTGATTATGATGGGATAGCATATGCAATAAAAGAGATAAATATGATGTTTGCATTTGCATTTTCATTTGCATTTCCTTTGTTTTTCATTGGATTTATTATGGATGTTTATTATGGTTATGGAACAAAATCTATGCCTGCATTTTCTCCATTTGTTATAACATTTCAGATTAAGTTTACATTGATTTTTATTTTTATGTTATTAGGTTTTGAGATATTTGTTGATAGTTTTACATCGTATTTTATAAGTAAGTTTGAATAGGATATTGATAAATTATGGCTGATGAAGAAGAAAAGACAGAAGAACCCACCGATAAGAAGATAGAGGATGCCAAAAAGGACGGTAACGTCCCTAAATCCGCTGAAGTTCCAGGTGCTGCAATACTTTTTTTTAGTTCATTGTATTTACTATTTTTTGCTGATGCTATGTTTTTAGATATACAAGAGATGATGCAATATATATATTCTTTTATCGGTTCTGAAATGGATGGTAGACTATATTCTACAATAAGTGCTAAAGTTATATATACAATGTTATATGCATTGTTTCCGTTATTTTTGCTTGTATTATTTTTAGCTGTTATTTTTAATTTAATGCAATTTGGTTTTGTAATTACTCCTCTTAAGTTAGAGTTAAATAAAATTAATCCTATAAGTGGATTTAAAAATATTTTTAGTGCAAAAAAAGTTATTGAAGCAATAAAGTTAACAGCTAAACTTATTCTTATTTTCATAGTTATGTTAATAATATTAGCTATTATATGGGATGATATTTTAGCAATGATGGATAAAGATATTAATGCATCAATGGCATCAATGGTAGAACTAACTATGTACTTTTTGTTAACAATTTTGTTAATTATAATCATTTTTGCTATAATAGATTTCTTTTTTACAAGACACTATTATTTTAAACAACTTAAAATGTCTAAACAAGAGATAAAAGATGAGCATAAGCAGATGGATGGTGATCCTTTAGTTAAAGGTAGAATTAGACAGATACAAATGAAAATGGCGAAGCAAAGGATGATGTCTGATGTTCCTGATGCTGATGTTGTTATTACAAATCCAACGCATTATGCAGTTGCATTAAAATATGATAAAGAGAAATCTTCTGCTCCAATTGTTTTAGCAAAAGGTATTGACTTTTTAGCATTAAAAATTAAAGATATAGCACGTGAAAGTGATATACCAATAATAGAAGACCCAGCTTTAGCAAGAGCTATATATGAACAACTTGAGGTAGAACAAGAGATACCAGAAGTTTTTTATAAAGCTATTGCTGAAATTTTTACATATATATACAATTTAAATGGAAATCAACCCAAGTAGGAGTTTACTTTAAGATGAAAAAATTATTCTATGTTTTATTATTAATATCATTGTTAATTTCAAATAGTTATGGAAAAAAAGATTTTTATTACAGTTTTGTTGGTGATGATCTTGATCAAATATCACAAAAACAAAAAGAAAAAATAATGGATGGAAATAATAGGTTAAAAACTATTAGAAGATATGTAAATGAAGGACAATTAGGTCTAGCATTAAAACAAATTGAACTTTTTGAGAAATCAAATAAAACTAAAATATTAGAGTCAAATATAATACTACTTCATAGTGAAATATTGTACAAATTACAAACAAAATCAAGAGCACTTGAAGCAGATCAAATAATGGAAAAAGCAATCAATAGCTCAAAAATAAGTCAAGAGGATTTATTAGATGCTTATAGATTACTAGTATTAATAAAAATCCGAATAAATAAAATTCAAGATGCAGAATATTATGCTAAGGCTATTGAACACAATTTTGATGATCCATTATCTAAAGTATATGGTAAAGTTGCGTTAGCTCAAATTGATGTTGAAAGACGTGATTATAGAAAAGCGATAAAAAAGTTAAGAAAAGAATTAATTGAAACAACAAGTTTAGATGTAGCAACAATTATTGCTGATGAACTATATGATGCGTATATTTTAAATAATGATGATGAAAAAGCGTATGCATTAGCTGAAAAAGTTTTACGTAAAAATATTGATTATTATGCAAATGATAGTTATAAGGCATTAAAAAAGATAGATAAATTAATAAATGCAAATATGCCAAAATTTGCTATTAATATTATAAAAAAGTTATTAGAGAATGCTAGTATTACAGATAGCATAGATAACTTTAAATTTATTTTAGCAAATACATATATGGATTTAGCAGGATTTGAAAAAGAATATATGCCAATGGCAAAAGAGATATATGAGGAGCTTATTAGAGGAAAAGAGGGTAGCCCTTATATTAAAAGAGCAAAAATTATTTTAGATGAGATTATTATGAGAGAAGGAAAATTTGATCCTCAAATGATAGCTTCTAAATATAGTGGTATTGATTCAATGCAAAATAAAGCTTTAATGCAAGAGTTATTAAATGCAATTGAAGATGAAAAGTATGAACAAATTATTAGAATGAAAAAAATATATAGTGGTATATATTTAAAAATTGTTAATAGATTTGGCTATGAAAGTATTGCGCAAGTTTATAATATAATTAACTCAAAAATGATTAAATACTATTTAAAAACAAACCAATGTCAACAACTAAATAATGTTATTAAATCAGTTTCAGATGAAGCATTATTATTGCTAATCGAGGATAAAACTGCGACAGAAGATCTATTTTCTTGTATGACAGAATTGCCAGAGAAAAGATCATATTTAGTTGCAAAAAATGTATTTGGGAAAGCAAAAAATCCAGAGGTTTATTTACATTTAGAAAAAATTGCATTATTGTTAAATAATAATAAAGATGCATATAAATTTTCTCAAAAAATTGATATGTTAAATAGTTTAGAGACACCAGGACTTAATGATGTGTTATCAGATGAGTTCTTATATAGATTTTTAATATATGGTAATAAAGATAGCGCTCACAGTATGGAAAAGTTTTTTAGTTATGCTAGAAAAAACCAAGAGTTTATATATAACAATAAAAATAATCCATTGATTATTGACTTTTATTATCAATACTATTTATATCTTTTAAAAGAGAAAGAGGAAGAGAATGCAAATGAGATTTTATATAAATTATATGATAAACAATTAGAGATGAATGCTAGAGTATATTCTCCATTTGTTGAAATAGAGTTGGCAAAATTAGCAAAACTAGATGATAATTATGAAAAATCATTAGAATATTTAAAACATGGATTAAATATAAAAAGAATGAAAGATGGAAAAAGTATTGATAGAAAAATTAAAAAATCAGATTTAGCACGTATATATTATGAGATGGCTAAAATTTATGAACATTTAAATAAAACGAATCGATATAAAACAATGATTAAAAAATGTAAGAACCTAAAAGATGTTAATAGTTTTTACAAAAAAATGTGTGATAAATTATAATGGTAAACTTTGATAACTTATTAAATAATATTAGTAGTGATGATCTATTTGTACCTTTTGGAAGAATTACAAATATTAATAGTTCAAATATAATCGCAAATGGTTTAGAGGTAGCAATTGGGGATATAGTTAAAATAGAATCAGTAGCACATCTCTATACTGTTTTAGGTATGGTAGCTTCTATTACAGAAATTAATTTTACTGTTGTTCCTTTTTCATTTATTGATGGTTTTAAAATTGATGATAAAGTATATTTACAAAAAGAGGGTTTAAGTGTTAAATGTGGATATGGATTATTAGGTAGAGTTGTAAATGCTCTTGGTGACCCAATAGATAACGCTGGTAAACTTACAAATATTGAAGAAGAATCTGCAATAAATAAAACTACAATCTCACCTTTAGAAAGAGGTATTATAAATGAAAGATTTGCTACAGGTGTAAAAGCAATTGATTCAATGTTGACATGTGGTAAAGGGCAAAAAGTTGGTATTTTTGCTGGTTCTGGTGTAGGTAAATCAACACTTATGGGGATGATTGTAAAAGGTTGTGAAGCACAGATAAAAGTTATAGCACTTGTGGGGGAAAGGGGTCGTGAGATACCTGAGTTTATCCACTATAATCTTGAAAATAACCTTGAAAATACTGTTATTGTAACTGCAACTAGTGATGAATCATCATTAATGAGAAAATATGCAGCATTTACAGCTATGGCAATAGCAGAGTTTTTTAGAGATAAGGGGCATGATGTATTACTTATGATGGATTCTGTTACAAGATTTGCAATGGCTCAAAGAGAGATAGGTTTAAGTACAGGAGAACCACCAACACAACGTGGTTATCCACCATCAGTTTTTGCTTTATTGCCACAGCTTATGGAAAGAGCTGGTTCAAATAGTAAAGGTACAATTACCGCTTTTTTTACAGTTTTAGTTGATGGTGATGATTTAAGTGATCCAATTGCAGATCAAAGTAGATCGATTCTCGATGGACATATAGTATTAACAAGAAAATTAACAGAGGAGGGATTTTATCCCCCTATAGATCTTCTACAAAGTGCATCAAGGGTAATAGATAAGGTTATATCTAAGCAACAGTATAATAGGTTTTTAAAGTTAAAAAGGATATTATCATTAATAAAAGAGAATGAAGTACTCTTAAGAGTTGGTGCGTACAAAAAGGGTATGGACAAAGAACTTGATAGTGCTTTATATAAAAAAGATAAGATAAAAGCTTTTTTAACTCAAGGTACAGGTGAGTTGTATTCTTATGATTCAATTGTAAAAACACTTATGGAGGTGACAAATGATTGATAGAACTAGTAGTATGTTATACCATATCAGTAATTTAAATGCTGAAAACGAAAGAATAAGTTATCAAATGGCTTCAGGGAGGGTTCTTGACCAAGGTAGTGATGATGCTATGCTTCATGCAAGAGTTATCTCTTTAGAAGATGATTTAAGAGTAACAGAAGGGTTAAAACTTCAAATTGAAAAAACAAGAGCATTAAATGATACAGCAGATGCAAGTATTGGAGAAACAAAACTTTCTTTAGATGCTATTAAAATTGATCTTATGAAAGGTCTAAACGATGGGATGGATAGTAGTGATAAACTTGCACTTGCTACAAATCTTCGTGGTATTAGAGAAAATATGATTGATAGAGTTAATACTGAGGTTGATGGAGAGTTCCTATTTACAGGTTCTGTTACAACAAATGAAACATTAATTAAAGATGATAACTTCAAGTTAAATGGACAAATAGATTTTGGAGGAGATGGTTTCTTAAGAGAGATTGCTGTTCAGCCTGGTAGCTATAGAGATAGAGGTGTTACTGCTTATGATGTAAGTTTTTATAATGCAAGTACAGCTACAGCAGGTACAGAATTGACTTTTACTGAAGGTGAAAGAGTTATAGATGAAAATGGAAATGAGTGGAAAGTTTTGGATCAAAATGGTGATATTTATGATATAAATGATATTACAACAGTTCCAGCAGTTGTTGCAACTTCACTACAGCAATATGACCATAATGGTGAAATAGTTGATGTTGCACTTCATCCAGAATCAAATATTTTAATAACTTCAACAACACCACAGGAAGAAGCAACAGCCGGTTCACAAGCGATAAGAGGTACATTTACTTTAGATGTTCCAGTTACTCCTGAAGGTAGATTATTTGAAGCAAAACATAACTATTTTGATGATTTAAATATAGTGATTAATGCATTAGAGGGTCATTTAACAAAGTTAGATGGTACAAAAGGTAATATTGCAAATGAAGCACTTGTTGATGAAACATTACAGACAGGATTAGGTCAAACGACTAAACAGTTTGATGCAACAAATATTGGTCATGGTGAACTTGGTGGTAGAAATAGTGTTTTTGAAGTAGCTTATGATAAAATTTTAACACAAGAGACACATTATAATATTTTGATTCAAGAGACAGGTGGGGCAGATTTAGCAAAACTTGCAATGGAATCTAAATCATTAGAGATGACATATCAAGCTTTATATACAACAATAGCTAAAATGAATGAACTTTCATTAATTAATTTCTTAAAATAGAAGGGTATTTTATTTTAAATGAATATTAGAGATATATTATTTAGGAAAGAGTATGTTCTAGTAGGATTTATTTTTGCAATGTTAGCGATTATTATCGTTCCATTGCCAAAAGCAATGTTAGACTTCTTTCTTATTTTATCTTTAACATCAGCAATATTAATATTGTTGATTTCACTTTTTATACAAAAACCAACCGATCTCTCTACCTTTCCAACCTTACTTTTACTTCTTGTACTTTTTAGATTATCCCTTAATATTGCAACGACAAGGTCAATACTAAGTGAAGGTCACAATGGTCCAGATGAGGTAAGTTCTATAATTGCAGCATTTGGAGAGTTTGTTGTTGGTGGAAATATGGTTATTGGTGTTATTATATTTATTATCCTCGTACTTATTAACTTTATGGTTGTTACTAAAGGTGCAGGAAGAGTTGCTGAAGTACAAGCAAGATTTAGTTTAGATTCTTTACCTGGTAAGCAAATGGCCATTGATGCTGATTTAAATGCTGGTTTTATAGATGATAAACAAGCCAAAAAAAGACGTGAAGAGTTAGCTAGTGAAGTTAGTTTTTATGGTACTATGGATGGTTCTGCAAAGTTTGTAAAGGGTGATGCGGTTGCTGGTATTATTATCACATTAGTTAACCTTATTGGTGGGCTGATGATAGGTATATTTCAACATGATTTAACAGCAGCTCAAAGTGCAGAGATATATACAATTTTAACAATAGGAGATGGTCTTGTAGCTCAAATTCCAGCACTTATTATCTCAACAGCAACTGCAATTATTATCACAAGATCAAATTCAGATAGTGAAAAATTTGCAAGTGGTGCAATTTCTCAATTAGTAAATGATAGTAAATCACTTATTATGACAGGTATTGCATTGATGTTATTTGGTTTAGTTCCTGGATTTCCTATAGGTATTTTATTTACTATGGGTATCTTACTTGCAGGTATTGGTTATGTTGTATATATGGTTGAAGCTGAACATGATAATGCATTTACAAGGTTTGTTAAAGGGACAGAAGATATAAAACAAACAAAAGATAAAAAAGAACAATCTTCAAAAGAAAAAGCTAAGAAAAAACAAGCATCAATGCCAACAGAAGAGCAAACAATTGATAAAACTATGAAGCTAGAAGTTTTAGAATTGAAACTTGGACCAACATTACTTAGACTTGTTCAAGGTGATAGTGAGTTACTGGATAAAATTAAAGGTATTAGAAATAAAATTGCAGGTGACTTAGGGTTTGTTATCCCTCAAATTAGAATTAGTGATGATTCTACATTAAATATGAATCAATACTCGTTTAATCTAAAAAGAATACCTATTGCAAAAGGTAATGTTGAGTTAAATAAACTTTTAGCAATGGGTGGAATAGCTGGTGCTAAAGTTGTAGGTAAAAGGGTAAAAGAACCAGTTTTCAATCTTGATGCAATATGGATTGATGAAATACAAAAAGATGAAGCTTTAAATAAAGGCTTTACAGTTGTTGATGCCCCAACAATTATATCAACACATTTATCTGAACTTATTAAAAAACATGCTGAGGATATTATTACAAGACAAGATTTAGTTGATTTAATAAATAGACTAAAAGAGAGTTTTCCTATTATTGTTGAAGAAGCAATGAAAGTTACTACATATGGAGTTTTATTAAAAGTTTGTAAAGACCTTTTACATGAAAACATCCCATTAATTGATATGATTACTATATTAGAATCTGTATCTGATATAGCTGAGCATACTAAATCTCCAGATATTATTTTAGAACATGTAAGATCAAAATTATTTAGACTAATTACAAATAAATTTACAGCTCCTGATGGGTCTTTACATATTATTACAATTAAGTCTGAAATAGAGCAAGATTTTATTGGTAAATTACAAGAGCAACATGGAGTAAGTCACCTTATGCTTAGTATTGGTGAGATTAATAACTTGGTGACAAAAACAAGAGAATTAATCATAAATATTGAGGCAAAAGGAGTGACAACTATATCAATGATTGTTGACCCTAGTTTAAGAAGAAGAATCTCTGAAATATTTGAAAAATTTGGTTTAAATATAGCTGTCTTAAGTCATGCCGAGCTTGATGCTAAGGCAGATTTTACAATCGAAGGAACTTTAGAGTTTTAAAGTATTATTTAGATAAAATAGAAAAATTTAAAATCTAAAGGATACAACATGAACGGTGATTTATTTGGTTCACTACTTCCCCTTATCGTATTATTTGCGATATTCTACTTTCTAATTATTAGACCACAACAAAAGCAACAAAAAGAGCATGCAGCAATGCTAGAGGCACTTGAAAAAGGTGATAAAATCTTAACTAACGGTGGATTAATTGTTGAAATTGTTAAAGTTGAAGATACGTTTTTAACAGTAAAAAATGTTGATGGTGGAACATTAAGACTTGCAAGAAGTTACGTTGCAAGTAAATGGGAAGAATAAGAAAAAGGATATAGTTCTTGAAATTTTTTAACTACAGAATAGTTATATTTATGTTAATAACAGTATTTGGTGTAGTCTTTTCTATACCATCTTTTTTACAAACTGATGAGGGTAAAAAAATATCTTTAGGTCTTGACTTACAAGGTGGTCTTCACATGCTTTTAGGTGTTCAAACACAAAAAGCAGTTGAAGGTAAAATCAAATCAGTTGCAGCTACAGTTAAATACTTTTCAGATAATGAAGATATATTAATCGAAGATTTAATGATTCAAAAAGATCATTTAAGTTTTATTCTTCTTGATAGTGATGAAGAGACAAAACTAGATACTATGTTAGCTGAAGTTACAGGTCTTGATATAAATAAAGGTTCAGATTTAATTTATACAATTAAATTAACACCAATTGAGATAGAAGTAGTAAAAGATATGGCAGTATCTCAAGCTGTTGAAACTATAAGAAATAGACTTGATCAATTTGGACTTGCTGAACCTTCTGTTGTAAGACAAGGTAAAACTGATATTGTTGTTGAACTTCCTGGTATTAAAACACAAGAAGAGGAACAAAGAGCAAGAGAACTAATCTCAAAACCAGCAAATCTTGAGTTAATGGCTATTGATGAACTAAAAGCTGATCAAGTTTATAATTTAACTAGGGAAGAAGCACAAGAGATAGGTGATGTTATTTTAGAGGATACAAATGATCCTAAAGTAAAATATCTTATACAGCAAATTCCTATTTTAACAGGATCTCAAATAGTAGATGCAAAAGTTTCTTTTGATCAACAAACAAATCAACCAATTATTAACTTTACTCTAAGTACATTTGGAGCACAAGTATTTGGTGACTTTACTGCTAAAAGTATTGGAAAAAGACTTGCTGTTGTTCTTGATGGAAAAGTTTTTTCTGATCCCGTAATTCGTGAAAGAATTGGTGGAGGAAGTGGACAAATAAGTGGAAACTTTACTGTAAATGAGGCTGGTAATATAGCTATTGCATTAAGAAGTGGGGCTTTACCTGCACCTGTTATTATGCTTGAAAAAAGAAGTGTAGGACCAAGTCTTGGTGCTGATAGTATAAATGCATCTATGATGGCACTTATGGCTGGGTTTGTACTTGTTGTAATATTTATGGTTGTCTATTATGGTATAGGTGGTATTATTTCAAATATTGCGCTTGTTACAAATATATTTATTATTATTGCTGTTATGGCTATGTTTGGAGCTACTTTAACACTTCCGGGTATGGCAGGTATAGTTTTAACTGTCGGTATGGCAGTTGATGCAAATGTTATTATTAGTGAAAGAATAAGAGAATTGCTTAAAGCTGGACAAAGTATACCTAAAGCTGTAGAAGATGGTTATAAAAATGCTATGAGCGCAATTTTAGATGCTAATATAACTACACTTTTAGTTGCTGTTATTTTATATGCTTATGGAACTGGTCCAATTAAAGGTTTTGCTATTACTATTAGTATTGGTATCTTAGCTTCTATGGTTACAGCAATTTTAGGTACACATGGTATATATGAAGCATTAATGCCAAAAATGGTTAAAGATAAAAATTTAAAAAAATGGTTTGGCCTAAATTAATGGAGAGTAATAATGGAGATTTTTAAACAAAACAAAACTTATGATTTTATGGGTAAAAGATTACCATTTCTTGGATTCTCTGCACTTTTAGTTATTGTATCATTTGTATTGTTATTTACAAAAGGTTTAAATCTAGGGATTGATTTTTCTGGTGGAACTTTAGTTCAAGTACAATACACACAAAATGCTCCTATTGATAAAATAAGAGATGTACTATCAACAAATGAAAAGTTTGATAAAGCAGTAGTTACTAAGTTTGGTAGTGATAGTGAGATTATTATTAAAATACCAACATCTACTACTACACTTGGAAAAGATATTGGTGATGATGTAAGAGATATTTTAAAAACAACTGGAAAGTATGAGATACGAAGAGTTGATATGGTTGGACCTAAAGTGGGTAATGCTCTTCAAGAGAAAGGTATTATGGCTTTAAGTTTAGCTCTTATAGTTATCCTTATTTATGTATCATTTAGATTTGAGTGGAGATTTGCTATTGCTTCAATTTTGGCACTTATTCATGATATTTCTATTGCACTTGGGGCTATCGTACTATTTAATGTTGATGTAAATCTTGATATTTTAGCTGCAATCTTAACAATACTTGGATACTCTCTAAATGACACTATTATTGTATTTGATAGAATTAGAGAGGGTGTAAATACATCTAAAGAGAATCATCTAGATTCTGTTGTAAATGAGTCTGTATCTATGACATTAAGTAGAACAACTCTTACATCACTTACAACATTTTTTGTTGTATTAACTTTATATTTATTTGGTGGAGAGATTATTAGTGGATTTAGTTTTACACTTTTAGTTGGTGTTGTTGTTGGAACTTATAGTTCTATTTTTATAGCTGCATCATTTTTAGTACAACTAAACTTTTCTATATCAGATTATCGTGCAGCACAAGCCGAAAAAGATAAAAGAAAAAAAGACAAAGATAGACTAAGAGCTCAATTTGAGCAAGGAACAGTATAAAGAATTTAATTTCTTTATACTTATCCCTCCACAAAAAATTCAATAAATCACCATATCAGCAACACAACCTTAATAGATTTAACATATAATGTAGTATAATTAATTTATGAATGATTTAGATAAATATATAAAACAATATAGAGATAATAAGTATATATACTTCTTATTAAATCCATTATTTAGAATAAAAGCTACACATATTTTAGGTACATTTATACTTGTAATAAGTGCTTTGTTTTTTACTGAAAATGCTATAGCTATTGTACTTCAACTATTGGTTGCTTTTGTTATAACTTTACATGACTTTGATGATAGGTTTTTAAAAAATAATTTAGCTTCTAAAATTGATGAGCTTAATGAGAGTCAAAAATATATAGAAACAATTATTGATACAAGTGCTCATGCTATTATTGCAATTGATAATAGAGGAGTTGTAAGTAGATTTAATAAGACTGCTCAAGATATGTTTGGCTTTTCTGAAAGTGATATATCTTCAGTGGATGATTTAGTAAAAATAATACCCCAAGAATATAAAAAACGACATATTACAGGAATATCTAATTTTTTTGATACAGGAAAAATTCATGGTCTATTAGGCAAAACTGTAGAGTTTGCAGGATTGCATAAAGATGGAACAGTATTTCCTATAAAATTAACTCTAGGTTATAATCAAATACTTGATAAAAAATTAATTGTTGCAAATATAGAAGATATAACATTTGAAAAAGAGCAACAAAAAATAACTGCATCACATCAAAGACATGCTCAAATGGGTGAGATGATTGGAAATATTGCACATCAATGGAGGCAACCATTAAGTGGTATCACTATGTTAGCATCATCATCAAAACTTACTAATAGTTTAGGGATGCTTGAGTCTGAAGAACTTGATGAAACATTAGATAAAATTATTGATTATTCATCATATTTAAGTCAAACAATTGAAGACTTTAGAAACTTTTATAAAGAGGATAAAGAGATAGGGGAGTTTGATATAATCGAGAAAATAAACTACTCTATTAGTTTGGTAAATGCGGCATACAAGGATAATGAGATATCAATATATAAAGAGTTTAACACCCCTTCATTAAAGGTTAATGGACTTCCAAATGAATTCTCACAAGTGATTGTAAATATTCTTAATAATGCTAAAGATATTTTAGTAGAAAAAGATATAAAAACAAAAAAATTATTTGTAAAGGTATTTCAAGATAAAAATTATAATATATGTGAAATATATGATAATGCGGGTGGAGTGCCACAAGATATTATAAAAAAGGTTTTTGATCCATATTTTACAACAAAACATCAAAGTCAAGGTACTGGAATAGGGTTACATATGAGTAAAGATATTATTCAAAGTAGTTTAGATGGTATTTTAGATGTCCAAAATAGAGAATTTAAAGTTAAAGAAAATAACTATTTTGGAGCTTGTTTTATCATTAAACTTCCAATTATAGAAGAAGTTTAACAATAACAACTATTTTATAATAGTTGCTATTAGTTTATCACCGCTTAGTTCAGTTACTCTTGCTGTATATATTTTTCCAAATTTAATTTTTTCATTTATCTCATTGTCGTTAATATAAATTTCACCATCTATATCTGGAGCCCAAGATAATTTTCTTGCACTTAGTAAATACTCATGTTCATCACTTTCCCCATCTACAATAATTTCAAACTCTTGTCCAACCTCTTTACGTAATTTTTGATGTGTAATCTCTTGAACAATATTACCTAATACTTCAGCTCTATGGTCTATAATATCTTGTTCTACTTTTTCTTCTAACTCATAAGCTTTTGTACCATCTTCATCACTATAACTAAATACATTTACTCTATCAAATTTATAATCTTTTATATAGTTACAAAGTTCATTAAAATCATCAACAGTTTCACCTGGATGACCAACAATAAAAGTAGAGCGAACAAAGTTATTTGGCATCTCTTTCATATGTTGCATTAATGCTCTTAATTGCTCTTCCCCTTTTCCTCTTTTCATAACTTTTAATACACTTGATGTTATATGTTGTAAAGGCATATCGTAGTAAGTATGAAATAAAGGAGAATTTGATATCTTTTCTATTAGAGCAAATGTTGTTGTTGATGGGTATAGGTAAAGAATTCTTGCGCTTTTTACACCATTTATATTTTCAACTCTATCAATTAATTGTTCTAAACCATCATTTATATTAAAATCTCTTAAATAAGAGCTACTATCTTGCGATACAAATGAGAAGTCATAGAACCCTTGTGATACAAGTTTTTTAACTTCGGCTTCAATTGAACCTAAAGGTCTACTGTTTAGTTTACCTTTAAAAGCTGGTATTGCACAAAATGAACATTGTTGGTTACAGCCTTCACTTAGTTTTATATACGCATGATAAGATGACCCAGTAACAACTCTACTATTATCTTCATCAGCTAAAAAAACTTTTTGTGAGAATTGATTTCTTTTTTCATCTACTAACTTATCAATAATATCATAATCACCAACACCAGTAAATATGTCAACTTCATTTTTAAGACCCTCTTGAAGATCTTCTTTATATCTTTCGCTTAAACAGCCAGCCATCACTAAAACTGATTCTTTTTTTCTTGTTGCATCAAGGTCAAAAATAGTATTTAAGCTTTCCTCTTTTGCACTTTGTATAAAGCCACAAGTATTAACAATAATAAGATCAGCCTCAGTTGAGTCATCTGTTATAGTGTATTCTTTTAGTTTTCCAAGCATCACTTCACTATCTATTAAATTTTTTGTACACCCAAGACTTACTAAGTGTAATTTTTTATTTGTCATTTATTTTATAATCCTATTTTAAATATATATCTTATTATATATAAGTTTTACTTAAAATTATGATATATCAATTAGTATAAAAATATAAAGGTTACTGTAAGATTATAAGTGTAGACTACTTTGTATTAAAAATCTGAAAACAAGGGGTCAAAATGTTTAAAAAAACATTAACAAGTTTAGTTGCATGCGCTATGTTAAGTGGTGTTGCTTATGCTGATAAGCTAGCTGATGTAAAAGAGGCTGGTGTATTAAAGGCAGGTGTAAAGTATGACTTTAAACCATTTGGTTTTGTAAACGAAGCTGGAAAAGTAGTTGGTTTTGATATTGATTTATTAAAATATATTTCTAAAGACTTAGGTGTAGATGTTAAGTTTCAACAAGTTACATCAAAAACTAGAATACCTTTAGTATCTGGTGGACAAATTGATATAGCTGCTGCTTCTATGACTCATAAAGTTATGAGAGATGACACTATAGATTTTACAGTTTCTTACTTTTTTGATGGTCAATCAATGCTTGTAAGAAAAGATGAAAGAACTAGAACTGCAAAAGGTTTTGCAGGTAAAAAAGTTGGAGCTATTCAAGGTGCAACATCTGGTGAGAACTTCAAAAAAGCTTCTCCTAAAGCAAAAATCGTATATTTTCAAGAGTATCCTCAAGCTGTAATGGCACTTAAAAAAGGTAAAATTGATGCAGTTACTACAGATTTAGTTTGGTGTTCAACTCAAGCTGCTGATAGTAAAGGTAAGCTAAAAGTAACAGGTGGAACACTTTCAGTTGAACCATATGGTATGGGTGTAGCTGAAAATGAGTCTAACTTTAGAGATGCAGTTAACTTTGCAATTCAAAAGTCAGTTAAAGATGGAACATATTCTAAACTATATAAAAAATGGTTTGGAGAGAATCCAAAGGTTTTACCAGAAGTATGGCCTTAATAGAAAAAGTGTAGATGAAAATCTACACTTTTTTATTTTGTTATAATATTTAATATTTAAAATTTAGGATTAAACATGGGTTATGAATTTGACTGGACAGTCTTACTAACATATAAACAACTACTTATAGATGGTTTTGTGATGACATTAAAGTTATCTATAATTGGTATTTTTTTAGCATTTTTAATTGGTTCATTTATGGGACTCGCACGTGTAAGTAAAAACTTTTTTGTTTCATTATTTGCTACATATTATGTGGAGTTTTTTAGAAATATTCCTTTAATTGTACAGATGTTTTTTATCTATTTCTCTTTTACATTAACTGATAGTTTTCCATTTTTAGAGCCATTTGGAGATTGGATTGGAATTGAGAATCACAATGAGTTTTTCTCCGCTTTAATTGCTTTAATAACATATACAAGTACATATATTGCAGAAGCCATAAGAGGTGGTATTCAATCTTTACCAAAAGGGCAAACAGAAGCTGCCAAAACTTTGGGAATGAACTATACTCAAACAATGTATTTTATAGTATTTCCACAAGCTATCAAAATAGTATGGGGTCCAATAACAGGACAGTTTTTAAATCTTATTAAAAACTCATCTTTAGCTATGACTATTGGTGTAGCAGAACTTACATTTCAGACTCAAGAGATAGATAGTTTAACTTTTAGAGGATTTGAAGCAGCTACTGCTGTAACTATTCTTTATCTATTTTTAACATTATTTACATCATATGTAATGACTCTAATAAATAAATATATGTTAATAAAAACTGCTAGTAAAGGGGGATCCCAACGATGAGTGATAAACTAAATAAGTACTTTGCTCAACATAGATTTTTATACTATGTTTTAAATATTGCATTAATAGTATCTCTTTTAAAACTGTTTCAAGTAACTTCTTACCCAGAAGCTAATTTTAGTGAAGTATTAACTGCTGGAAATATTAAGTTTATGTTGTTTGGTATGGAAGATGAATTTGGTGGCTTGATGCTTACTTTTTATTTAGCTTTTGTAGCAATAATATTATCATTTATATTTGGTTCTATTTTAGGAATAGCTAGATGGAGTGATATAAAAATATTTAAAATACCAGCTGTTTTATTTATTGAACTATTTAGAGCTATTCCCCATATTATGGTTATATTTTGGGTATTTTTTGCTGTACCTATTTTCTTTGCATTAATATTTAATATAAAAGTAACCACATCTGCATTAACATCTGCAATTATTGCTTTTACTTTATTTGAGTCTGCACATATAGCAGAGATAGTAAGAGCAGGTCTTAACTCTATGCCTAAAGGTCAATTTGAAGCTGCAAAAACTTTAGGTATGAACTCTTGGCAAACATTTACTCTTATCATACTACCGCAGGCTTATCGTCGTATGATACCGCCTTTAGTATCTCAATTTGTATCATTATTTAAAGATACATCTTTGGTTTATGTTATTGGTGTTGTTGAGTTTTTTAGAGCTGCTACAATTATAAACAATAGAATCTATATGAGTTTTGAACTACTTAGTATCGCTGCAATTATATATTTTATATGCGCATTTACACTAAGTCAAATTGCAGGACATTTAGAGAAAAAAGTTGAAAAACAGATAAATACATAAAAGGGTTAAGATTATGAGTGATTATATTATAGAGATGAAAAATATACAAAAGCATTATGGTGATTTTCATGCTTTAAAAGATGTAAATTTTAATGTAAAAAAAGGTGAAATAGTAGTGGTATGTGGACCATCAGGGAGTGGAAAATCTACTATGATTAGATGTATTAATAAACTCGAAGAGATTACCCAGGGTGATTTAATAGTAAATGGAAAAAACTTAGCAGATAAATCTACAGATATAAATAAGGTACGACAAGAAGCAGGGATGGTTTTTCAACATTTTAATCTTTTTCCACATAAAACAATTTTAGAAAACATAACTATTGGTCCAATAAAAGTTAAAAAAATGTCTAAAAAAGATGCAGAAGCTAAAGCTATGGCATTATTAGAAAAAGTAAAAATACCACATCAAGCCTCTAAACACCCGGGTGAGTTAAGTGGTGGTCAACAACAGCGTGTTGCAATTGCGAGAACTCTGGCAATGGAACCTGATATTATACTTTTTGATGAGCCAACTTCAGCTTTAGACCCAGAGATGATTGGTGAGGTTTTAGATGTTATGAAATCATTAGCAAAAGAGAACTATACTATTGTTTGTGTAACACATGAGATGGGATTTGCAAAAGAGGTTGCCGATCGTGTTGTATTTATGGCAGATGGTGAGATACTTGAAGAAAATACTCCAGAAGAGTTCTTTAATAATCCTCAAAATGAAAGAACAAAACAATTTTTAAGTGAGATTATAAATCATTAAGTTAATTTTCCAAAGAGCTATAACACTTTTTTTAATATCTTTTTTTATAGGTTGTTCAATGAAACAACCTATAAAATCCCAAAGTGCTACGATACTTTTTAAAACACCAACAATGAAATTTTACGATAAAGGTTTTATCACAAAATACGAAGATAATATACATCTTCAAATATTTAATGCAGGTCAAATGGTCTTAAATTTAAAAATTTATAATGATGAGATCTGCCAAGGAACTTTACAGTGTATGAGTTCTAAAGAGTTTAATTCTTTATATTTTCATACATCTTATAAAGATAATTTTTTGTATAATCTTTTTTCACAAAATAAAATATATTTTAAAGATAGAGAAAATAATATATTAATAAAGGTTAAATAGCTATTTTATAATTTTATCTGAATAAAAAAATATTAGAAAATATAAAAGTTAAATTTGTTATAATAAGTAAAATAAGATATGAGAAAGAAGAATGATGCTAAATGTTTCAAATAATAACTTTGTTGATTTGTCAAAAGTTTTCTCACCTTTAGTACTTAAAGAATTGATAAACAATGGTAGTTCTAAGAAATTAAAAAATATTTTATCAGAGTTAGGGTTATTATCTCAATTAGACTTAAAAAAAGACGTAGCAACTTTTTTTAATGATATTTATAAAATTTTATCAAAAAATTATAGAAATGAATATGTTTTTAAAAATATTATAATAAAGAATATATTACTTGGAAGACATTCGTTAAATACTGCATATATGATTAATGAATGTAATATTGGTAATTCAAAAGCAGACTGTGTTATTTTTAATGGTACATCAACTGTGTATGAGATTAAAAGTGAATATGATACATTTAATAGATTAGAAACTCAATTAAATGATTATAAAAAAGCATTTGAATTTGTTTATATTGTTATTCCAAGTAAATCAATTGATAAATTACAAAAACACTTAATTGATGAATCAATTGGTATTATGAAGCTAAATATTAATAATACTATTACAACTTTTAAAGAGGCTAAATCAAATAAACATTTATTTAATAAAGGGATGATATTTGATATATTAAGAAAAAATGAATATATTAAAATAATAAAAAATCAATATGGTAATATACCAAATATACCAAATACTAAGATATATACTTACTGTAAAGAATTATTTTGTGAATTAGATACGAATATTATTCATACTGAAATTATTAATATTTTAAAAAATAGGGGAAGTGATAAGTTACTTAAAGAAGTGATTACTTCAGTGCCTGATTCTTTAAAAGCATTATCTTTGCAAATAAAATTGACCAATAAAGAAAAATATAGTTTATTGGATTTATTAAAAAAAGAAATTAAATATATCATCTAAAGGACTGAATAATGTATTATCCATATTTAAGAGGTAAACAAAATGAATTAATTTTGCTAAGAGAGCAAGCTGAACTAATTTCTAAAAGTAAAGTGATGCCAATTATTGAACCAGTTAAAAAGAATATTAGTCCATTAAATAGAGCAATAGAACAATTGGATAACTACAATACAAAATATATTTTAATTATTAATCCAATATATGGAGATTTTAAAAATGATAACACTGTTATTATTCAAAATATTCATTCTTATAAAAATTTAATTATCGGTTTAATAATTACTGCTGAATCAAAATTAGATGAAATAATAAATACATTGAAACAATTTCAAGAGTATGAAGTTGCTATTATCCACCAAGGTTTTACAAATGGTAAAGAATTAGCAAAAAATATTCCAAATTACAAAGTTACAAAGAATATTTTTGTGAATACAGAACAAAATAAATTATATCAAAGAAATTTTAGAGGATTAGGTGAGAGAATACTTGTACGAGATACATTTAAAAAAACAACTAATGCTCATTATCCTCCAGAAGAACATTTTTCTGATTTACATATAACATATGTAGATGAAGGTATGGATGGTTTTGGTGATTTTTTAATCGCGGGTAGTGAATATTCTGAATCTGGAGGACCAGCTAGGGCAGTTGCAATACATCTAACATATTTAAAAGAAACTGATGAAGAAAATATGTATATAAAGCATTATGTTTCTGAACGTGTTGAAGGGATAAGTGATCCTGGAGGTAAATTCTTAGAAGCATTAAAAAAATTGGTTGAAGATATTAATACATATACAGATGAATTTGATACAAATGCTTGTATAAAATATGAAGAACTATATAGGGACGAACATTTTCCAGGATTAGGTTATGTTAAAAAGTTATCAATGCAACATCACCTAGAAATAATTGCTAAATTTTTAGGTTAAAAGATGAGTTATTGTTGTAAAAATTGTTTTCAAGATAAATTTTTAGAAGAACGTATAATCAATTTATCAACAAATGTTGGAAAATGTGATTATTGTGAAAGTAATAATGTAAACGTAATAGAGCCAATTATACTTCAAGATTATTTTGAAGAAATAATTGATATTTATGAAACAAATGGTAATGGAATAATGTTATCAGAAATTTTAGATTTAGATTGGAAAATGTTTAATATCAATAAATATATTGCTAATTCTTTATTGTCAGAAATTTTAGATGATAAAGAATATTTAACACAAAAATATATTAATAGTTTAGAAAAAATATCAAGTGATGTTTGGGATAAATTTAAAAATGAACTTAAACATAAAAATAGATATTTTCCTAATGATAGTGAATTTAATAAAGAAAGTTTAAAAGATATATTTGAATATTTTGAAACATTTGAATATCCAAAAGAAGTATATAGAGCAAGAATTAATATTAATCAGAATTCAATTCCAAAAGAAGAAATGGGAAAACCACCTTTTAAAATAGCCACACAAGGAAGAGCAAATCCTATAGGTATATCTTATTTGTATATTGCATCAGATGAAGAAACAGCAATATCTGAGATTAGACCAGATAAAGGGGATAATGTAACCGTTGCAAAAATAAACCTTCCTGATAACTTGCGATTTTTTGATATTAGAAGTGCAAAAAATACTATATCACCATTTGAATTTTCAGATAACGTACTTGAAGAATTGTATAGAGATATAGATTTACTTGAACGATTTAGTGAAGAGTTAAGTAAACCAGTATTACCAAGAGAAGCACATTTTGAATATTTATCAAGTCAGTATTTAAGTGAATTAGTAAAGCATAATAATTTTGATGGAATGCTATATAAAAGTTCTGTAGGTGCTGGATATAATATGGTTATTTTTAGTGAATTAGATTTAAATTTTATACAATTAAATAAGTATCATATAAATAGTACAACTGTGGATTTTATGTTAATTTAATTAAAATATAAAAATAAATAATATATGTCTAACAAAAAGAATTAAGCTACCTATTTAAATAATATTTTTTTTTAATACATACTAAACTATAAATTTCATATAATACAAAAAATTTTAATATAAAATAATAAAGGTTAAATAGATGATGACTAAAAGGAATTGCCATGCAAAATAAATTTGTAGGAGCTCATGTAAGTATGAGTGGTGGTGTTCAAAATGCTCCATTAAATGCTATGAAAATAGGAGCAAAAGCTTTTGCTATGTTTACTAAAAATCAAAAAAGATGGGAAGCTAAACCATTTGATACTAAAACATTAGATGCATGGTTTAAAAATCTTGATGAGTCAGGTATCTTACCCAAACATATTTTACCACACGATAGTTATCTTATAAATCTTGGAAATCCTGATGAAGAGAAACTTTTAAAAAGTAGAACTGCTTTTATTGATGAGTTAGAGAGATGTGATATTCTTGGTCTTGATAGACTAAATTTTCATCCAGGTAGTCATTTACAAAAGTTTGGTAAAAAAGATCCAGAATATAATGAAAAAATGCATTATGCAGAATTAGAGTGTTTAGATTTAATTGCAGAGTCTATAAACTTTGCATTAGATAAAACAAAGAATGTAAAAGCTGTTATAGAAAATACAGCAGGTCAAGGTACAAATCTTGGATATAAGTTTGAGCATTTAGAGCATATTATCGATAAAGTTGAAGATAAAAGTAGAATAGGGGTTTGTATTGATACTTGCCATATGTTTACTGCTGGTTATGATATCAGAACTCGCGCGGCTTATGATAAAACATGGTCTGATTTTGACAAGATAGTGGGACGTGAATTTTTAATGGGTATGCATATAAATGATTCTAAACCAGCATTAGGCTCAAGAGTAGATAGACATCACAGCTTGGGTGAAGGTGAGATAGGTTGGGATGCTTTTAATTATATTATGAATGATTCTAGAATGGATGATATTCCATTAGTTTTAGAAACTATTGATGATACTATTTGGGATAAAGAGATAGAGGCTTTATACAAATTTATTGCTTAACCGATATATCAACGGCTTTTAAATATAATAGCTAAAATTTATTTATAAATAAATATTTAGGAGTGGTCATGGACTGGGGTAAAGTAACATATATATTCTTTTCACTTATGAGTTTAACAACAACAGCAGGTTTTTTATATGAACAAAATGAGATAGCATTATTTTTAGCTGCTGGTGTTAATGTAATATCAACAATATTAAAAATAGGTGTTAGAAATCTTTTAGCAGCAGAGTTACTTGCAAGTTCACTTGTGGCAGATTTACATCTAATACCTGCTTTTATAGTATTTACATTTACAGATAATGTTAGTTTAGCAATTGCTTTAGCAATTGGTGCTGTTGTTGCAAATATTTTCTCAATAGCATTAGCGTTAATTGAGAGTGCAAAAAGTCAAGATAAGGAAGAATATTAATGGAATATAATCCATCACAAATAGAAACAAAATGGCAAACATATTGGAATGATAATAATACTAATGAACCAAAGTCAGAAGACTGTGGTTTAGAAAAGAAATATATTTTAAGTATGTTTCCATACCCAAGTGGTCGTATCCATATGGGTCATGTTAGAAACTATTGTTTAGGTGATGCTTTTGCACGTCATTTTAGAAAAAATGGATTTAATGTTTTACACCCTATAGGATGGGATAGTTTTGGAATGCCTGCTGAAAATGCAGCTATCAAACATAAATCACATCCTAAAAAATGGACTTATGAAAATATTGATTATATGAGAAAAGAGCTTGAAGGTCTTGGTCTAAGTTTCTCAAAAACTAGAGAGTTCGCAACTAGCGATGAACTTTATACAAGATGGGAACAAGAGTTTATCATCAAGATGTATGAAGAGGGTCTTTTATATCAAAAAAGTTCAACTGTAAACTGGTGTGAAGATTGTCATACTGTTTTAGCAAATGAGCAAGTTGAAGATGGCTGTTGTTGGAGATGCGATAATGAGGTTGCTCAAAAAGAGATGCCTGGATACTATGTAGCTATTACAAAATATTCTCAAACACTTTTAGACGATTTAAAAGATTTAGAGGGTAAGTGGCCATCACAAGTTTTAACTATGCAAGAAAATTGGATAGGTAGAAGTAGTGGACTAGAGTTTGACTTTACTTTAAGTGATGATTCAAAAGATAAGCTTTATGGAAACTTTATAAATCAAAATCAGAGATTGTGTGATAAATACACAGTATTTACAACTAGACCTGATACTATTTATGGAGTAAGTTACTCAGCTTTAGCACCTGAGCATGAGATAGTTACATATTTAATTGAAAACAATCTTTTAAGTGATGAAAAAATAGCCCAAATTAAAGATATGAAAAAAGTATCTGAGAGAGATAGAGCAACTGAAGATAAAAAAGGTCTTGATTTAGAGATAACAGTTGTACATCCTTTAACTGGTGAAGAGATTCCTGTATGGGTTGCTAACTTTGTTTTAGCTTCTTATGGTGGAGGGGCTGTTATGGCTGTACCTGCTCATGACCAAAGAGATTTTGAGTTTGCTACAAAATATAAGCTTGATATAAAAATAGTAATTGATACTAAAATGGGTATTATTAATCTTGAAGAGGCATTTACAGAATCTGGAATTTTAGTTGATAGTGATACTTTTACTGATATGAAAAATACAGATGCCAAAGATGCTATTATAGAGCATTTTGAAAAAAATAATCTAGGAATTAGAAAAATAAACTATAAGTTAAGAGATTGGGGAGTTTCACGCCAAAGATATTGGGGAGCTCCAATTCCATTTGTTCATTGTGAAGATTGTGGAATAGTTCCTGAAAAATTAGAGAACTTGCCTATTGCTTTACCTGAAGATGTAGAGATTACAGGTGAGGGGAATCCTTTAGATACTCATCCTACTTGGAAACATACGAACTGTCCTAAGTGTGGAAAAGATTCTATTAGAGAAACTGATACATTAGATACATTTGTACAGTCATCTTGGTACTTTTTAAGATATGCAACAAATCCTGAAAAATGGGAAAAAGAAGGTATATCTAAAGAGGACTCAAACTATTGGATGGATGTAGACCAATATGTTGGTGGGATTGAACATGCAATTTTACACCTTTTATATGCTAGATTTTTTACAAAAGCATTAAATCAACTTGGATATACAAACTCAAAAGAGCCATTTAAAAACTTACTTACACAAGGTATGGTTTTAAAAGATGGTGCTAAGATGTCAAAATCTAAAGGAAATGTTGTAGACCCCGATGCAATTGTTTCTAAATATGGTGCAGATACTGCACGATTATTTATGATGTTTGCGGCACCTCCTACTAAAGAGTTAGAGTGGAATGATTCTGCTGTTGAGGGTTCTTATAGATTTATTAGAAAATTTTATGAGAACAGTAGTAAATGTGTCGGGTCCAATGCTTCACTTATGGAAAGGATAGTTCATAGTGATTTAACTAGTGATGAAAAAGAGGCTAGAAAAAAAGTATATGAAGCATTACAAAAGTCAGTTGATGTTATGAATAAAACTTTTGCTTTTAATACATTGATTTCATCTTCAATGGAAGCTTTAAATGCTTTAAATAAACAAGATAATTCAACAGTATGGCTTGAAGGTTATTATATATTATCAAATATACTTGAACCAATCATACCTCATACATGTTGGGAGATTAGTAATAGTTTATTTGCAATGAGTAACTTTGAAAATACTATTGAAGTAAAAGAGGAAGTTTTTGTACTTGATAGTATCACTCTTGCTATTACAATAAATGGTAAAAAAAGAGGTGAGATAGAAGTTTCACCAGATGCTACCAAAGAGGAAGTTTTAGCACTTGCAAAAGCAACAGAAATTGCAAAAAAATGGATTGATGGTAAAGAGATGATTAAAGAGATTGTTGTTCCTAAAAAACTTGTAAATCTAGTTGTTAAAGGTTAAAAAAGTGAAACTATATTCTATATTTTTTGTGTTAGCCATTTTATTAGTTGGTTGTGGATATAAACCATCATCTTATTATGCTAAAAATGAAATAGTTGGGAAAGTATTTGTAGATTCAAAAATAAATATTGGAAGTAGTGAAAATTCAATTATTATTAAAGATGCCATGAATGATATGGTAATAAATAGATTTAATGGTACATTAGTAAATAAAGAAAGTGAATCTGATACTATTGTTATAGTAACACTTTCAAGTGCTAGTAATAGTGCAATATCAACTGATGATGAAGGGTATGCAAAAGCATATAGAATGACAGTTTCAATAAATGTACAGTATAAAAAGACAGCTTCTACTGAAGGGTATAAATCGATTTCAGTATCTAATTATTATGATTATTCTGTTGATGCTGATTCTGTTGTGACTGATAGAAAAAAAGAGGAAGCTAAAAAACTAGCATCTATAAATGCACTTTCAGATATATTTTCAAAGATAGCTGTTAAATCATTTCAAAAATAAATATGGATAATAGTTTATTTGATTTTTTAAAAAATAAGACCCTCTATTATGATAAAATAGATTATGATATTATCTATAAGTCATGGGATATTTTAAAAGATTTTATAGACTTACCATATGTAATACATGTAGTAGGGACAAATGGGAAAGGGACAACTGGGCGATTTTTGTCCTCTTTTTTTAAACAACTTAATAAAAATGTACTACACTATAGTTCACCTCATGTTATAAAGTTCAATGAAAGAATTTGGATAAACGGTTCAGATTCCACAGATGAACAACTTGATAGTGCACATCAATCAATTCAAAAAATTTTAAATAATAACTTACTTGAAAAACTTACATACTTTGAATATACAACACTTTTAGCTCTTTATTTAAGTAGTGGAATGGATTATTTAGTTTTAGAAGCAGGTCTTGGTGGTGAGTTTGATGCAACAAATGTAGTAAAAAATAACTTATCTCTTTTTACAACAATAGATTTAGATCACCAGAGTTTTTTAGGAAATAGTGTAGAAAAAATTGCAATAACAAAGATGAGAAGCTGTAATACTGCATTTATTTTGGGAAAACAAATAAATCAAGATGTGTATAAAGTAAAAAACAATATATTAAAAGAGTTTGAAGAGATTAAATATAGCAATGATATAGATATTCCAAAAAATGCAGAACATTTACCAGTATATTTAAAAGATAATTTAAATTTAGCATTAAGTGCATTGAAGTATTTAAACTTGCCAACTATAAATTTAAAAATAGTGCAAATGTCAGGACGTTTTGAAAAAATAACAAACAATATAACAATAGATGTGGGTCACAATCCTCTAGCAGCAAGAGTTATATATAATGAGTTGGTAAAGAATAATCAAAAAATTATTTTAGTTTATAATAGTTATGAAGATAAAGATTATATTTCTGTTTTAAATATTTTAAAACCTCTTATTAGTGAGGTTCAAATAATAAATTGTGATGACAATAGGATTGTTGATAATAAATTATTAAAAAAAGAGATAGAAAACTTATCATTAAATGTAAAAGATTTTGATATACTAAAAATGGATGAAGATAATAATTATTTGGTTTTTGGCTCATTTATTGTAGTTGATGAATTTTTAAGTAGATATAAAGAGATAAAAGATGGCAATAAAAGATAAACTTACCATTACGGTATCTGATGTTAATGGCACAAAATCATATAGTTTACATAAAATAATCAAGAAGATGTTTTTGTGGTCTATCCCAGTAATATTAATTGTAGGTACTATTAGTTTTTTACTAATCTCACATTTAAGTAATAGTGTTGATGAACTTTCAATACAAAGTAAAGATTTAATAATTCAAAATCATAAATATAGTGAAAAAATTGAATCAAAAATAAAATCTATAAAACAACTAAGTATTCAACTTAATGATATTGAAAATATTATAGGTATAAATAAAGATGAAAATACATCTTTAATACAAAGAGCAACTTTGGCCAAACTAACATCAGCTCAAAGAATCTATATGTTAAATACGATTCCTAGTCAATGTCCACTAAAAGAGTGCAAAACAACTTCAAAATTTGGATGGAGAAAACATCCTATTACAAAAGAGAAAAAATTTCATAAAGGTATTGATCTTAGAGCTAAAAGAAGAACAGAGGTATTTACAACTGCTGATGGTGTAGTAAAGTATGTAAATGACAAAGATACAGGTGCATGGGGAAGAACTGTTATCATTTCACATAACTTTGGTTTTGAAACTGTATATGCTCACTTAAGATTTGTGAATGTGAAAATAGGTGATGTTGTAAAAAAGGATCAACTTATTGCAAAAAGTGGTAATAGTGGAAAAAGTAATGGTCCTCATTTACATTATGAAGTGAGGTATGCTACTAGAGTTTTAAATCCACAAAATTATATAAAATGGAATATAAAAAATTATGAACAAATATTTTCGCAACAAAGGAGTGTAAAATGGGAATCTTTAGTAAATCTAATAAAAAATCAAAATCAAATAATGGTACAACAATAATAAGTAAAGGTACAACTATTAAAGGTGGTATTGATACAGAAGGTTCTCTATTTATCGATGGTAGATTTGAGGGTATAATAGTTGCTCAAAAGAGTGTTACTATTGGGAAAACTGGTGAGGTTTTAGGTGAAATAAAAACAAAAGATCTTATTGTAAGTGGACTTGTAGATGGTATGTTTGATATAAAAAATATTACAATTTTAGAAACAGGAAAAGTTATTGGTAAGATGCAATATGAAGAGTTAGTAATAGAAAAAAATGGTATATTTGATGGGATTGGAAAACAAAAGAACTCTACATTAAATAGTCAATATAATAAGCTTGAGATAAAAAAGAAAAATAAAATAGAAGAATAATAAATGAATCAAATAGATAATCAATTAGAGAAGCTTTATACAACTAAATAAAAAAAGTTATATTACACTTAAAGATACAATTATTTTTCCTACACCAATCTCTTACTATGTAAGGCTAGTACAATATTTAGGACGAATAGGTAGAGGTGGTTCAAATTGTCTAGCAATTGATATAAGCAACTTCATTATATTAGAAGTAAATGATAATTATGGTAAACTAGATAGAAATATAATAGTATTTAAGGGAATAGTTTGACATTTAGAGAAAAAAAAAAGAGTAGTTTAGGATTAATATTTAGTTTAATAATAATCATATCAGTATTAGCAGGTGCATATTTGTACCTATCACCAGCATTTGAGCAAAATAAACCTTACATACAAACAGAAGATAAAATATACTGGAATTTAAAATCAAAACTAAGTATTGATTTAAAAGATGAAAGTGGAATAAAATATTATAAAGTGACTTTTAAAGATGGTCAAAGAGATATAGTATTAAATCAAGAAGTTATTAAAAATAAGCAAGAAGAATTAACAATTGACGTAGTTGCACCTAAACTAGATATGTTTTATAAAGGTAATGAAGCGGTACTAGAAATAGAGGTTGTAGATAATAGCAAGTGGAATTTTCTTGAAGGTAATAAAGTAATTAAAAGAATTAATTTAACAATTGATACTAAAAAACCAGTTGCTAATGTATTGTCAAATTCAAGATATATTCAAAGAGGCGGAAGTGCTGTAGTAGTTGTAGAAGTATCTGATGTCAATTTAAAAGATATGTATATATCGTTTAATGATATTAAGAAATTTAAATTAATGCCATACAAAACAAAGAATCATTTTATTGCACTTGTAGCTTGGCCTATAGAGATTGAAGAATATAGTAGAGTTAATCTATTTACAATAGATAAAGCAAACAATAAAACTGTAACAAAAGTGCCTTTTTATATACAAAAGAAAAAAATTAAAACAGATGATATAAAGTTAAGTAAAAATTTTATTAAAAATGTTAGTGCCTTTGTTTTAGAACAAAGTGCAGAGCCAATACCTGAGAATTTAAATAATATATTTATATATTCAAATACAAAGTTAAGAGCTAAAAATATTGAGCAATTAGAAAAAACAGCAAATAGAGCTATGCAAAATAAATCTATTGAAGATTTTAAAATTAAACCTTTTAGAAGATTAAGGGGTTCAAAAACAGTAGCAGGGTATGCTGAAAGAAGACACTACTTTTTAGATGAACAAAAAATCAATGAAGCGTGGCATTTGGGTATAGATTGGGCAAGTGTTAAAAAAGCTAAAATAAAAACTTCAAATAGTGGAGAGGTTGTATTTAAAGATTATTTAGGATTATATGGAAACTCTATAGTAATTGACCATGGTATGGGTCTATTTTCTTTATATGCTCATACAAGTACACAAAATGTTGAAGTTGGTGATAGGGTAAATGCAAAACAACATATTGCTAACACAGGTTCTAGTGGTGCAGTATTCGGTGACCACTTACATTTTGGTATTTTGATTCAAGGTGTAGAGGTTAATCCATTAGAATGGATGGATAAACATTGGATTAGAGTTAGAATAACTGATGTTTTAAATAATGCAAATAAGCAAATAGCTGGTAAGTAATGAAACAAAGAACAATTAAGAGCAATGTAGAAATTGTTGGGATAGGGCTACATAAAGGTGTTCCTGTAAAAATGATATTGGAACCACTAGATGAGGATATGGGGATAATATTTTATAGATGTGACGAAGCGGTTACTATCCCTTTAACTCCAGAGTATGTTATAGATACAAAAATGGCAACAGTTATTGGTAAAGATGGAGTAGTTGTTTCTACAATAGAACATCTTTTATCTGCAATATATGCCTATGGTATTGATAACCTAAGAATTATATTAGATAATGACGAAGTTCCTATTTTAGATGGTAGTAGTAGTGGTTTTTGTATGCTTCTTGATGAAGTAGGGATAAAAGAACAAACAAAAAGCAAAAAAGCTATTAGAATAAAAAAAGAAGTTGAGGTTAGAGTTGACCATAAATTTGTAAAGCTTACTCCCTCAGAACATATTATATACGACTTTTCAATAGATTTTGAACACCCAGCTATTGGTCAACAAGAATTTAAATTTGACTATTCTATTGAAGAGTACAAAGAAAATATAAGCCGTGCTAGAACATTTGGATTTTTACATGAGGTTCAATATTTAAGAAGTATAGGATTAGCTCAAGGCGGAAGTTTAGAAAATGCAATAGTATTAGACGATCAGAAAATTTTAAATCCTGAAGGATTAAGATATGATGATGAGTTTGTAAAGCATAAAATACTTGATGCTATAGGAGATATGTCTTTACTTGGATATACAATGATAGGTGAATATAATGCACATGCAGGTAGTCATCACCTTAATCATCTATTAACAAAAAAATTATTAGAAGATCCGTCAAATTATGAAATTGTTGAACTTGAACGAGAAAAAGAAGATGTTAAAGTATTAGTAAAAGCTTACTCTCAGGTGAATAGTTAATTTATGAATAACATAGATGTATTGGTTATCTCAATAGCAAATCCTATTTTAGTAGGAATTTATAAAGATAATATCTTATTAGAAACAATTGAATCAACAGGAAAAACAAGTGATATTTTACCTAATATTTTCAAAGATATATTAGAAAAGTTTGATATATCAACAATATTTTATGTAAATGGTCCAGGTAGTTATATGGCAATTAAAGTTGGATATATCTTTTTAAAAACTTTATCAATAGTAAAAGGGATTGAATTTAAAGCAACAAATGGATTTGAATTTAATGAAAATAGTCCTATTAAAGCTTTGGGTAAGAAATATTTTTTTAATCAAGATGATGGTAAAATTATAATAGAATTTCTAAAAGATAATGATAAACTAATAGATTTTAAATTACCAAAAGAGCTAAAAAAGAATATATTCAATGATGATTGTTTACCTAATTATCATTTACCAGCAGTATATTAAGAATAGAAACAAGGAAAATAATGAAAATAAGTGTACCAGCGACAAGTGCAAATTTAGGACCAGGATTTGACACACTAGGATTGGCATTAAATATAAGAAATCAGGTAATAATTAAACCTGCAAGATTTCACAGTGTATCATTAAAGGGTGAAGGTTCAGATAACCCAAAATTAAAAGATAACAATATGTTTATATCAACTTTTAATGATTTTTATCATAATTTAAGTAGTAAAAAACAACAATTTAGATTTGAATTCCAAAATGAGATACCATTATCACGTGGTTTAGGAAGTAGTAGTGCTGTTATTATAAGTGCTATTGCATCTGCATACGCAATTGAGGGTATAAAACTTGATAATAAAAAACTATTAAATTTGGCGTTAAGTTATGAGTCACATCCTGATAATATTACGCCTGCTGTTATGGGTGGATTTACAGTTTCTACAATTCATGAAAATGAGGTGTATTTTATTAGAAAAGAGATACCAAAAGTATTAAAAGCTGTAGTTGTTATCCCAAATAGAGCTATATCTACTAATCTATCAAGAAAAACTTTGCCATTTAAATATTCTAAAGAGGATGCAGTATTTAACATATCTCATAGTTCTTTATTAACAGCAGCGTTTATGAGTGAAGATTGGAGAATGTTAAAAAAAGCTTCTAAAGATAGATTTCACCAATATTATAGAATGAAGCAGATGCCAGAGTTATTTGCAGTACAAAAAGTAGCCTTGCGAAATGGTGCTTTAATGAGTACTTTATCAGGTAGTGGCTCAACTTTTTTTAATATTGTTTATTCAAAAGATGCTCCAAGAGTTGTTAAAAAGCTTCAAGAAAATTTTCCATATTTTAAAATTTTCGCTTGTGATTTTGATAATGACGGCGTATCTATAGAAGATTAAGTGGAATTTAGATAAAATGCTAAAATTAACTATTAGAACATGTGTATCTTGTCGAGGCAAGTTTTCACAAAAAGTGTTGAATAGACTACAATGTATAGATAAAATGTTAATTAAGTATACTGGCATTGGAAGAAGCTTTTATATATGTGATGACTGTTTAGAACAAACAGGAAAACTGGAAAAAGCACTTTACAGACACTGTAAAAATAAAGACAATTATATTGTACAACTAAAGGAGATATTAATAGATGGAAGATAAAGTAAGAGTTTTTGAAATAGCTGAGGAAGCGGGGGCAACAAGCGCAACAGTTATAGATAAAGCGGCAGAATTGTCAATAATTTTAAAATCACCTCAAAGTAGTGTTTCGTTTGAACAAGCAGAAGCTATAACAGAGTTTATAATGACTGGGAAAAGTGAACTATTACCTAAAAAGAAAACAGTAGCAAAAAAGAAAAAAGTCGCTGATGAAAAAGAAGAAGTAGTTGAAGAAACAAAAAAAGAGGACAAAGTAGAAGTAGCAAAAAGTGAACCTGCAAAAAAAGAGCCTGCTAAAAAAATTGCAACTAAAGATGTTATTAAAAGAAAAGAACTGAAAATAGTGCAAAAAAAGAATCCAGTTGTTGTAAAGCAAGAGGAAAAAGTTGTAGAGACTAAAAAAGTTGAAGCACCTGTTGTAGCTAAAGAAGAAGAGAAAGTTGTAGTAGAGAAAAAAGCTGAAACAGTAAAAGTTGAAGCAAAAGCAGAAGTAAAAACTCCTGAAAAAGCTGAAACACCAGTTGCTGCACCTAAAATTACACTTAAAAAAAGAGGTCTAACAATTGTTAAGAAAAAGCGACCTCAGTTAGCAGTTACAGAAGTTGTTCCTCAATCAAGAAAACAAAAAATGGCTTCAATGAGTGATCTTTTTGGTGGTAGTCCAGAATTAAAAGAACAATATTCTTCAAAACCAAAAAAAGATAGAACAAAACATGCTGCTAAAGCACAAGAGCATGGTAAAAAGCTTAGAGTTAATTCAAATTCAGACTTTAAAGAGTCAGATGAGTCAATCTTGGGTGAAGAGGTTGTACTACTTGATATGGGATTAATGGAAACATCTAAGTTCCTTAGAGAAACACCAAAACCTAAAAATATTAGAACAACAAAGCCAAGTGCCTTTGGAAACGTACCAAGAGGTATTAAAAGAGGTAAGAAAAAGAAAAAGTATAAAGCTAAAGTTGAAGATATTGAAATCACTGACGTAACTATTCCTGAAGATTGTAGAGTTCATGAGTTTGCTGATAAAATCGGTAAAACTTCTGGTGATGTAATTGGTAAACTTTTTATGCTTGGTATGATGGTAACTAAAAATGACTTCTTAGGAAGTGATGAGTTAGAGATACTTGGTGAAGAGTATGAAATCAATATTACAGTTAAAGATGAACTAGAAGATGTAAACTATGTTGAAGATTATGCAGAAGTTGAAATTGACAAAACAAACTATGTTTCAAGACCTCCTGTTGTAACAATCATGGGTCATGTTGATCATGGTAAAACTTCACTTTTAGACAAAATTAGAAGTAGTAGAATAGCAGCAGGAGAAGCTGGTGGTATCACGCAACATATCTCTGCATATACAGTAAACAAAAATGGTCAAGATATTACTTTTGTTGATACTCCAGGACATGAGGTGTTTACTTCTATGAGAGTAAGAGGTGCTAGTGTAACTGATGTTATTATTTTAGTAGTTGCAGCTGATGATGGTGTAAAACCACAAACAATAGAGTCTATAAAAGCTGCAAAAGAAAGTGGTGCTCCTATTATCGTTGCTGTTAATAAAATTGATAAAGAAACTGCAAACATGGATATGGTAAAAGCTGGAATGGCTGAACATGAAATGTCACCAGTAGATTGGGGTGGAGATATTGAGTTTATTGGTGTTTCTGCATTAACTGGAGAAGGTATTGATGAATTACTTGAAAATATTCTTATCCAATCTGAACTATTAGAACTTGAAGCAGATCCAACTGCACTTTGTAAAGCTACAGTTATTGAATCTTCTCAAGTAAAAGGGAAAGGTGCTGTTGCAACTGTTATCATTCAAAATGGTACACTTAAAGTTGGTGATAATATTGTTGCTGATACTACATTTGGTAGAGTTAAAGCTTTACTTGATGATACTGGAAAACCTGTAAAAGAGTTAGGTTTAAGTAGAACTGGTCAAGTTGTAGGTTTAGGTGATGTTCCAACAACTGGTTCACATCTTGTTGCACAAAAAACAGCTTCTGAAGCTAAAGATATTGCAACAATTAGAGCTGAACATGCTAGAGCTAAAGAGTTAAGTCACTCTACAAAAGTTTCACTTGATGAGATGGCAGCACTTATTGCTGAGGGTAAAATCAAAGCATTACCAGTTATTTTAAAAGCTGATGCGGGTGGTTCTTTAGAAGCTATTAAAGGTTCTTTAGAAGCTATTAAAAATGATGAAGTAAAAGTTAAAATTATATCTTCAGGTGTTGGTGGTATCACTGAAGCTGATATTGCATTAGCTAGTGCAAGTGATGATTGTATTATCTTAGGATTTAATGTTAGACCTACAGGTGCAGTTAAAACTAAAGCAAAATCTGAAGGTGTTGAGATAAAAACATATAGTATTATCTACTCTTTACTTGATGATATTAAAGCTACATTATCGGGTATGATGACAGCAATTGTTGTTGAAGAAAATACTGGTCAAGCACAAGTTTTAGAAACATTTGTTGTACCAAAAGTAGGTACTGTTGCAGGTACTAAAGTAACAGATGGAAAAGTTGTACGTGGTGGATTAGCACGTGTAATTAGAGATGGTGTTGTTATTTATACTGGTGCTATTAAATCTCTTAAACGATTTAAAGATGATGTTAAAGAGGTATCTAACGGTTATGAGTGTGGTATTATCTTTGAAAGCTTTAATGATATTATAGTTAACGATTATATTGAAACATTTATAGAGCATAAAGAAGAGCAAACTATTGACTAATAAAAGTGTAAATTTACAAAGAACAGAATCATTACTAGAAGAGTTGGTTCCTGAAGCATTAAGTTCTCTTAATGATCATAGAATTTCTTCTTTAGTTATTACTGAAGTTGATTGTAAAAATGGTAAATATGATGCAAAAGTTTATTATGATGCAAGTGATTATGACAAAGCAGAATTAAAAGAGATAAGAGCATCTTTGAGAAAAGCAAATGGTATTATCAAAACATATATTTTAAATGCTACGTCATGGTACAAGTGTCCAAACTTTACATTTTTAGTTGATAATATGATGGATAAAAGAGCAAGAATGGAAGATTTATTTGCCCAAATATCAACTAGTTCAACAAAAAAAGAAGAAGAGTAAAATATGGAATTAGAAGAATCAGTAAAATTAGCAGTTGAAGGGTGTGGAGTAGATTTATATGACATACAAACAACTAAAGAGCATAAAGTAAATATTTTAAGAGTATATATCTCTCATAAAGATGGTGTAAACTTAGATAAATGCGCCCATGTAAGTAGAATGATCTCTCCACTTTTAGATATAAATGAACCAATGCATGGTAAATATAATCTTGAAGTTAGCTCACCAGGAATAGAAAGAAAATTAAAAACATTAAATCATTTTAAATGTTCTATTGGAAGTGATGTAAAGATAAAAGAATATTCTACTGATGTATTTAAGGGTAAATTATTAGAAGTATCTGATGATGGTATTATTACTATTGATGATATTGATAATGGTGTTCAAACACTTAAGTATGATGATGTTTTATCTGCATCTACATATTATAGTTGGAATAAATAAGAATATATGAAAAATAAAAATAGCCAATTTATGAAATTGGCTATAGAAGAAGCTTGGAAACACCAGCTTCTTACATATCCAAACCCTGCTGTTGGAGCAACATTAGTAAAATCAAACAAACTTCTTAGTGTTGAAGCTCATAAAGAATCAGGACTTCCTCATGCTGAAGTAAATGCTTTAAAAGTAGCATATTTAAATGAATTTCCAGATTCAGAACTTAAAAATCTTATAACATCACATGATATTCATACTTTTTTACAAGCTAATCATAATAATTTTTTTAAAGATTGTGAAATATATGTTACTTTAGAACCTTGTAATCATATAGGTAAAACTCCAGCATGTTCTATGTTACTAGAATCAATCGGTATAAAAAAAGTTTATATAGGTACACTAGATCCTAATAATGAAGCATCTGGCGGAAAACAAAGACTTGAAAGAGCTGGTATAGATGTAGACGTAGGTATTTGTAAAGAAGAAACTGATGAATTACTTTATCCTTTTATACAATGGCAAAAAGGAAAGTTTACTTTTTTTAAGTTAGCAATGAGAGAAGATGGTTCTATTGATGGTGGATATATCACTACAAAAGATTCTTTAACTTTAGTTCATAATATAAGAACAAAGTTAGATTTGATGGTAATTGGTGGAGAAACTGTAAGAGTTGATAGACCAACATTAGACTCAAGATTTGCAATAAATAATAAAGCTCCAAATGTTTATATATATTCTAATAAAACTAATTTTGATAAAACAATACCTTTATTTAATATTCCAAATAGAAGTGTTAGAATAGGAAATAATTTGGAAATACTAAAAAATTATAATTTCACTATGATTGAGGGTGGATTTAATTTACTAAATCAATTGAAAAAATACTGTGATTATATAGTACTTTTTATTTCACATAAAAAAAAGTCTGAAAAAAAATATAATATTAATGAATTAAATTATAAAAAAGTTTATTCATATTATATTAATGAAGATGATGAGATTATATTTTTAAGAAAACTATAAAATTGTTATAGTAACATCTCAATATAAATACAATAAATAAGATTTAGAAGGATAATAATATGTTAGATTTTGCAATTATAGGAGGAGGTCCTGCTGGACTAACTGCTGGATTATATGCTACACGTGGTGGATTAAAAAATGTTACTATGTTTGAAAAAGGTATGCCAGGTGGACAAATTACACAAAGTAGTGAGATAGAAAACTACCCTGGGCAACTTGATGTTGTTACAGGTATGGAACTTATGGATAAGTGGCCAGAACAATGTAAGAAATTTGGTTTAAAGCATGAGATGAGTGAAGTTAAACATATTACAAAAAAAGATGATATTTTTACAATTGCATTAGGAAATGGAGATTTGGTAGAATCAAAATCTGTTTTAATTGCAACAGGAAGTGTTCCTAAACCTTCAGGTGTAAAAGGTGAAAAAGAGTTTTTTGGTAGAGGTGTAAGTACTTGTGCTACATGTGATGGGTTTTTCTATAAAGGTCGTGATGTTGTAGTTATGGGTGGTGGAGATACCGCTGTTGAAGAGGCAATATTTTTAGCAAATATTTGTAAAACAGTTTATATTGTACATAGAAGAGATTCTTTTAGAGCTTCACCACATGAAGTAGAAAAGTTAGCAAAGTATGATAATATTGAGTTAGTTATGAATCATACTACTGAAGAGATTATTGGTGATGCTGCGGGTGTAACTGGTGTTATTGTAAAATCAAAAGAGACAAATGAATTAAGAACTTTAGATGTTTTAGGTGCTTTTGTATTTGTCGGTCGTGATGTTTTAAATCAAACATTAATTCAAGAAGATGGTAGTTTTTTATGTGATGTAAATGAATCAGGAGAAGTTATTGTTGATTTAAAGATGAGAACAAATATTGATGGATTATTTGCAGCAGGAGATATTAGAATTGAAGCACCAAAGCAAGTAGTTTGTGCTGCAGGTGATGGTGCAATAGCTGGAATAGGTGCTATTGGATATTTACAATAAAATTACTCCTTATATTTATCTTCCCTTAGATAAATATGAAACAATAAAATTAACAAAAAATGATATAGAGTTAGTTTAAAAATATATCGGTATAATGCGTAAAATGAAATTAAACCTTAAGGTGTATAGATGTTAAAAGTTGGGATTTTAGGAAGTACGGGTAGAGTTGGTTCTTTACTTATTGATGATTTAGCTGAAGATGAATTAGCTTGTGTAGGGGCAGTTCATGTTTTTGATGAATTAACGAAAGTTTTACCTAAAGATGCAGTTGTGACAAATGATATGCAAACTATGTTAGATGCTTGTGATGTTGTGGTTGATTTTTCAGCTCCAGCTGCAACTGAAGATCTGCTTTCTACTATTGTAAAAGCTGGTAAGGGTAGACCTTTAGTTATAGCAACAACAGGTTTTAATGAACATCAAAAAAACCTATTAATTGAAGCTAGTAAAGTAGTTCCTATTTTATATGCTACAAACATGAGTCTTGGAGTTGCAGTACTTAATAAATTAGTTGCATTAGCTTCTAAAACATTAGCAGACTTTGATTGTGAAATTGTAGAGCAACATCATAGACATAAAGTTGATTCTCCAAGTGGAACTGCGCTTACATTAGCTGAACATGCTGCAGAAGCTAGAGGATTAGATCTTGATAAGGTAAGAATTTCAGGAAGAGATGGAATTATTGGGGCAAGAACTAAAGATGAGATTGCTGTGATGAGTTTAAGAGGTGGTGATATAGTTGGTCGTCATACTGCAGGATTTTATAATGATGGTGAATTTATTGAATTAAATCATACTGCTACTGCTAGAAATACTTTTAGTAGAGGTGCTATAAAAGTAGCAAAATGGCTTGTAAATCAAGAACCTGATTTATATAGTATAAATGATTGTTTAGGACTTTAATATGTGCGCAATAGTTGGAATTTATGGAAATGATGATGCTGCAAAGTTAGCTTCTGCTGCTTTATTTGCTATGCAACATAGAGGGCATGAAGCTACTGGTATTAGTGCTGGTGGTGATAATAGTAAAAAAATCGTTACTGTTAAAAATAGAGGTTATGTAAGAGATGTATTTGATGAAGAAGCTTTTAAAGTTTTAAAAGGGAACATGGCTATTGGTCATAATAGATACTCTACAGCTGGTTCAGATTCAACTTTTGATGCACAACCTATTCAAGCTAAGTATAAACTTGGTGAGATATCAATTGTTCATAACGGTAACTTAACAAATAAAGATGAAGTAAGAAATAGACTTATCGATGAAGGCTCAATTTTTCAAACAGGTATGGATACGGAAAATCTTATTCACCTTATTGCAAAATCAAGTGCAGATAAGTTAAGAGATAGAATCACTAAATCTTTACCAAAACTACAAGGTGCTTATAACTTTATTATCCAAAGTAGAAGTAAACTTTTTGTGATTAGAGATCCTCATGGAATAAGACCTTTAAGTTTAGGAAAACTAAGATCTGGTGGTTGGATAATTGCTAGTGAAACTTGTTGTTTTGACCTTGTAGATGCTGAGTTTGTAAGAGATGTTCTTCCTGGAGAGATGCTTATATTTTCTAAAGATTACGAAGAACCAGAATCAATTATGTTAGATGATACAAAAGAGTTTAGACCATGTGCATTTGAATATATCTATTTCGCTCGTCCAGATAGTGATATTGATGGTAAAAATGTTTATGCTACAAGAGAAGCTATGGGTAGAGCATTAGCTCAAAATGATAAGGCTTTACTTGATGCTGATATGGTTATACCAGTTCCAGATAGTGGTGTTCCATCTGCTTTAGGATATGCTAAAGAATCAGGGATTCCATTTGAACTTGGAATTATTAGAAACCATTATGTTGGTAGAACATTTATCGAACCAACGCAAGCAATGAGAAATATGAAAGTCAAAATGAAACTTTCTCCTATGAAATCTCTTATTGAAGGTAAAAAACTTGTTGTAATTGATGATTCAGTAGTACGTGGTACTACAAGTAAAAGAATAGTTAAAATGTTAAAAGATGCAGGTGCTGCTGAAGTTCACTTTAGAGTTGCAAGTCCTATGATAAAATATCCTTGTTTTTATGGTATTGATACACCTACAAAAGAGGAACTTATCAATGCAATGAAAAATAAAGATGAAGTTCAAGAGTATATTGAAGCTGATAGTTTAGAATATCTTTCTATAGATGACTTAAAAGGTGCATTAGGAAGAGATAGAAAATATTCTTTAGTTAGTTTTGATGGCGATTACTTCGTAGCATAGGTTAGTGAGAAAAAATTGATAAATTTAAATACAATAGGTAGATACTGGAAAGATAAGTATGGCGAAAAAGTATATAAAATTCCAATTAGTATAACTGGATTTACTTGCCCTAATATTGATGGAACAGTAGCAAAAGGTGGTTGTACTTTTTGTGAAAATGATTCTTTTGCTCCAAATTTACAAAAAGAGAAAAAAACAGATTTTAAATTGCATCCAGATAACCCAAGTAATCCATTACTGGGAAGTCAACTCTTGCAGTTGCAATCACAATTTGAAACTACTAAAGAGAATTTAACAAACAAATTTGGTGCAAAAAAGTTTATAGTATATTTTCAATCATTTACAAACACTTATGCTCCTTTTGAAACTTTAAAAGCTCTATATGAAAAAGCACTTAGTTTTGATAATGTTATTGGTTTAAGTATTGGAACAAGAACAGATAGTATTACTGATGAAACTTTAGATTATTTAGAAGAGTTAAATAAAACTAAAGAGATATGGGTAGAATATGGAATCCAAACTATTTATGATTCTACATTAGAAAAAATAAATCGTGGACATGACTTTGCAAATATAAAAGAGTGGATTATTAAAACAAAAGATAGAAATTTATTAGTTTGTGGTCATATGATATTTGGACTTCCTGGGGAAGATCAAGAGATGATGTTAAAAAGTGTTGAAGAGTCTTTAAAACTAAATATTGATTCTATAAAGTTTCATCCACTTTATGTTGTAAAAAATACAATGCTTACAAAAGATTTTAAAGATGGTTTATTTACACCAATTGATGAAGAACTTTATTTAGATACTTTGGTTAAATCTATTAAAATGTTACCTTCTAGTGTATCTATATCAAGAGTAACTGCTGGTATTAGTGATGATTCATTATTATCACCTATGTGGTGTAATAATAAACATAGACAGATGTTTAATATTAAGCAAGCATTATTAAAAGAGGGTTTAATCTACTAGTCATAAAGGATAATTTATGTTATTACTATTTACAATACTTTTAGTATTCATTATATTATCCAGAATAGTAGAAACTTCTATTAAAATTCCAAGTACATTAACTCTAATTGTGCTTTCATTTTTATTATCATATTTTTCACCTGAAGTTTTAAATATATCAAATGATCAGTTTGATGAAATACTATACCTTATGCTCCCTGTTATTCTTTTGCCTGATATTTTAAATATATCTAGTAATGAACTTAAAAGACATTATAAAGAGATAATCTATTTAGCTATAGTTGCAGTAATAGTATAATACCCCAAGAAAAACAAACAACTTTTTCTAAAGTTTAATTCTCAAAAGAGTAAAATTAAACAATAAAAATGAGGGTATAAACATGAGTCGAAAAAGAACAACTTATAGCGTAGAATTC
>Ga0114922_10000067_pt1 | contig 86202 bp, 79 predicted proteins | sample AartaG_FD_100975 | JGI IMG/M metagenome (GOLD analysis project Ga0114922, IMG submission 100975) | Deep subsurface microbial communities from Aarhus Bay to uncover new lineages of life (NeLLi) - Aarhus_00045 metaG | ecosystem: Environmental > Aquatic > Marine > Oceanic > Sediment | place...
AAGATTCAAACTCGTCTTTTCGAATTTCAAGAATTTTGTTAGAATATTTAAAAAAGGGTGTATGTTGCATTTTTTTCAAATCAAATATTATCGTACTTCCAAGCTTACGTGTATTTAATAAGTTTTTAATAATAGAATGGATTTCATTTAAAAATCTTGACTTAAATTCTTTTAGATTAATATTTGGATAAAGAGATCTTTTTAATATTTCAGCATAGGGTAGATCTAATCCAGCTAATTCGCTATTTAAATTTAATAAAGTTAAAATTTGGTTTGTATTAAGATAAATATCATTTTTCAATTCTTTAAAGATCTGATCTCTTTCATTAAAAATATAATCTAATAAAAATTTATTAAATGCTTTAATAAAGGCGTTATAATTAGGTACAAATAATCTATTTGGTTTTTTAACCACAATTTCATTTGCTTGAAAAGGATTAATCTCTTTATTCAATACTGCCCTTATAAGTGATAATGGATAATATCCTTCAATAAATTCCATGCCTTTAGAAATACTTTTAATAGCATCTTTAAATGAACATTTTATAATTACGTTAATTGTTTTAATGATATTACTTTCAATTTTAATGGGTGTTTTTTTACAATAACAAAGATCAAATGGTTTTAAATCATGAAACAATGGATTATTGTAATCAGGAATAATTATTTGAGACCCGTAAGCATTAACGAGACTGCCTTGAATTGGCCTATTTACTAGATCCCATTCAATAACCATTACATCTTCTGAATCTTTATGAACTTTATCATAACTATATTCTATATTTTCACTTTGTAATGATAAACCATCAATTGATCTTATTTCATAATCATTAATTTCTCCCCAGAATTGTTGCCTATAATAATATACGTCTTGAAAACTACTAAGATCATCTAAAAATAATTCTTTCATTATAAAATAATTGATCCCTATTTCAGAAGATTTAATTGTTTGATCATTTAATCCGAAAAAGCCAATACGGGAGACTATATAATGATATACAGGATTATTTAAATTTTTTTCATCGTGTTTCACTATATATGTGTTTCTTTTTTTCCTAAACTCTCCCTTAGCTCTTATAATGTTATGTTTTTCTATTAATAACTTTAAAAAAGAAAATTTTTTGAGGTAAACTTTTCTTTCCAATTCCTTAATTTCTATTTTGTACTTCTTATATTCATCGTAATACTCTTCCTTTGGAATGTTTATGATTCGAAATTGCTTTTTCATTAACTTTAGTTTATCAATTACACAGAAATTATCGATTTCAGAATAAAAATAGTTTAATAGTTTGGTTTTTAGAGAATTTAACGAAACCTCAGATATTAAATCCTTAAATAAAGGATTAAGCTTAACTAATTCGTCAAAATTCTTCTTTACTAGATAGAGAGAAAAATAATGATCATTAAAACTTGAACTATTTACCAAAGTTTTTAATTTATCAAAATGGGATGCTATAAACGAAATGTTTTTAAAATTCAGTATTCTATTAATAGATTCAATAATTTTAAGAAGATTGAAAAAAGAATATTCTGGTATAATATTTAGAAATTTCTTGAATCCTTTTTCTATATAGGCATTAAATGTCAGAAAATAATTTTGTAAATCATTCTCGTACCCATTTTCTAGAAACTTAAAAAATTCTATAAATAAATTATTGTTAATGGCTGTATTCAGGTAAGTTTTAATTATATTTTCTGTTTCAAATTGATTATTAATCGCTTTATTCATATAATTTAGAGCTTCTACACAATTATTACTTTTGAAGCAACTATTAGCTAATAGTAGAAAGTTTTTACTTTTTTTCTGTGAGCCTAAATCTTCAGAGGTTAAAAGATAACTCTTAAAATTCTCTAAAATCTTTTGAGCAAGATTATTCTTAATTATTGATAATAATTTTATTAAATGAACACAGATTTTTTTGTTTTTTTCAGAATGAATAAGAAATGATGGACAATCATGAAAAATTTCATTATTCTTTTCATCTATAATAAGATGAAATTCACGCTCATTATCTAATATAAGACTTCTAATTAGTATTGGATCTTCTTCAATATCAATTAAATTGATTTTATTGGAAAGAAATTTAAGTGATTTTTGATATAAATTTAAACCAAATTTATCAATTACAAGACTTGATATTGAATTATCAACCATTTTTTTAAAATCTTGATTTTATTATTTCCGAAATTAATTTGGGAAATTCATTCCAATCTTTTATAGTAAGTAATTGCCCTCCTGCAACTTTTACCATTTTTTTAGCTTCTTTTAAATTGAAAGAAGCTTCAGGACATACTAATATGAAATCAACTCCTAAAGAACGCATTATTCTAAATTCTGTTATGGCTTCTTTTAGATCAAAAATTTCAGCATCAGTAAATAATACATTTAGTTTTTCACGTGAATTTGAATATTCCTTAAATTGTTTATTTGCCCACTCAACTGCACTTTGTATTCGTGTTCCCCCTCGAGTAGTAACAGAAAGAAGCTCATCTGCCAATTTCTCTAAATCAATTTTTTCATCTAATCTTTTCAAAACATGAGTGTTTGACTCAAAAAAAGTGATACCCAGTTCATCTTTGCGCATTCCATAGCATAGCATTGTTATACAAATACTCATATACGCAAGTTTATCTCCCGTCATACTGCCTGAAATATCAAGCTCAAAGCAAGCTGTTTTTAGTCCTTTAGCAGTTTCAAAAACAAAAAAGTCGTCGTATTTTATGTGATCTAATTTTTTACCTTTTTCTAAGATGTTATTTATAGTCTCCTCAAGATCAATATTTTCAAAATCGTCTCCTATGGAATATGGTCTTACTATATTAATTGGAATTGGCCCTGTTGTAGAACTGCCTAAATGTGCTCTTGAATAATAAATACCTAGATCAATTAACATTTTTTTTGCCAATTCTTTTACTTTCTGTTTAGTGGTTTCCTGTAAATTATTTCGATGAATAAACCATTGTTTAAGTAGATTTTCTCCACTACCAGCTGATAAGCACGAAATCATTTTATTTTCGCCCTCTTGACCTCCGATTTGTTGAGCACTTTTTAGAGCATCACTTAAATTAAAATTCCCTAGAGCCCCTAATGCATCTCTATTATCAGAAGCTAATGCACTGGCTGTTAATTCTCTTATCCTTTCATAATTTAATTGATCTTGAATTTGATTCATTAAATTACTTAATCTTTGAAAATCTGCTTTATTTTTTTCTATTAATTTTTTTAGCAACTGATAGGTAGGTTCAATTAATTCGAAAATTTCATCTTCAGGCATTTGAAGTTTCTTTCCAATCTTCTCTATAAGTTTTGACTCTAGGTTTAATCCTATTTTTCTTAAAAATTCGGTTGCATTTTTTAGTTGGTAAGGAGTTTCACAAGATTCTAAAGTTAAAGAAGTAAGATTTGGAATGTTCTGTGCCATTTTTTGGCTACAATGCATATTCGGAGAGCTATTAGCCAACTGTTGTAATTGATGAGTTAGAGTTTTAAAAGCTTCAAATTTTTTACTTTGGTTCATAGCTTCGTTAATGGCATTCTTAAGTGCTTGATTGAATAATGAATTCCATGATTTGTTTGCAAAAGCAGTTTTCGTTAAAGTTTCAAGTGAAAGACTCATTTGGGAGTTTTCAATTTGTTGATCAAATTTATCTAATAGTGAGGTTCTTAGATTAGTGCCAAAAAATTGGTCAAGCGAATTTGCCAAATTGAAGTTATGTTCAAATGAAGATTGTTTCATACTATTATTTAAAACTTTATCTGGATTAAAATTGGGAGTTTCTCCTAACTGTTTTGCTGATTGAAATAATTGATCTAAATTATGAATCTTATTTTGAAGTTCCTTTTTCAGATTCTCTAATTGATCTTTAGGAATAGCGTTAGTATCTTTTAAAAATTTCATAGATTGAAGAAAATCTTCTAAACTTCCTAATTTTAATAATTTATTTAAATCATCTTCAATATTTTGATTATTAAGAGCTTTGCTTGTAATTTTTTCCCATTCTCTTAAAGATTGTTCTTGAATTAAATCATTTAACCCTAAGTTAGTACCTGCTTTAAGATCCTTGGGATCTAAAGAATTAATCTTTTGAAGCATTCTGTTTTTTGCTTCTTCAAGTAATTTCTCGAATGACGTTACTTCTTCTTTATATAATTCAGAATCGTCATTAAAGAAATTAAGTGCTGATTTATAAGGTTCTTCATGCCTCTTTTGATTTAATTCTTCTATGAATTGTTCCAATTGCTGAATCATATCTGTATCAAATGATTTTGATAATTCAATCTCATCTATTAGATCTTGGAATTGGTCTAATTCTGATTTGATTTCCGAATTTGTTAATTCGTTTTCAAAATTATCAACTTCATTCTCAATGAAAAATGATTCCATTAAATTTTTCTTATAATTTGGGAAGAGAATCTCAAAAGAAATATCTTTTGCTAAATTTTGGTTATCTGGAAAGGAGGTAACAGTACTAATTTCAATGAAATCATTTGGAGTAATTGATCCCTTACGATAGTATCGTGATACAATTAATTTTGGTATTGATAATACTTGTCTTGGAGATGGCATTTGGGTTATATCCGGATGATTTCTCATCCTTCTTATGAACTCCACAGCAAATTCACATGGGTTTTCAGGAAATACTCCCAATAATTTATCCTCCTAGGGTTTTATGAATGATATTCTCTATTATATTTTCGACTTTTACTCCAGGTTTAGGTTTTAAACTTCCAAGTAGAACGTGCCGAGCAATTTCAGAAAGATAAATATACTCAGATTCTTTTTCTTTGACTTTTTTTTCTTTCTCTATAATTCTTTTTCTTGCTAATAATTTAGCAATAGCAATTCCTGCTCTTATAGAAGCAGGAATTTCAATATCGATTTTATTTTGTCTAGTTTCTTTAATAATTGAATAAATTAATTCTAATTCAGATTCTTCAATAATAAAATGTTCAGGCAAATTAATTCTTATAATATCTAATTCTGTTGACTTATCAGGATAAGTTAATTTGATCCAAACTTTTATTCTATCTTTTAAAGCTTCAGATAAGCGATGAGTTCCTGATAGTTCTTCAGGGTTCATTGCACATATAAAGAAAAAATCATTATCAGCCTTTATTCGCCCTAGATGAGCGATTCCTATAGATGCTTCTTCTAGAGGTTCTAATAAAGTATTTTGAGAATATTCTGTAGCCCTATTAATTTCATTAGCTAAGAAAGTACCCCCTTCTAACATAGCATTTAATAATGGTCCAGGATTAAAAGCTTCAAGTACAAATCCTTTCTTTAAAGTTATAGCGGGATCAAATGAACCAACAAAATGAGAAGGTTTAATGCTCTCATCCATTGTTAACCATTGAAAACTCTTGTTTTTGTTCTCCTTCGCTCTTAAACTAGCAAAATATCGACACAATATAGTTTTTCCAACACCGGGAGGCCCTACTAAAGCAGGAAATAATCCTGTAGATTCTGCATCTCTTAATAATTCTAGAGCTTTACCATATTGACCTGAAAGAACTATATCAATTTGTTCTTCAGTAATATCCTTAATTAGATGTTGGTTAAATAATTCTTCAAATCTTTGTTTATTTATCATGTTTAAATCTCTGTGGCATTTTTACATAAATTAACGATTTTCTTACATGAATATTAAGTGTTTGTTAATATAAAACTTTAAAGTTAATAATTAAAAGATATTATATTTTCTTAACCCGCTTGATTGAATTTTACATAATTTCTAAGATAAAATTACCTTAATATGATAAAGCCTTATTTTGATGAGAAAAATTTCATTTTGTATCATGGAGACGCTTTAGATATTCTTAATCAATTTGAAGAGAGAAAATTTGATTTAATATTTGCTGATCCACCTTATTTCTTATCAAATAATGGAATTACGTGCAAATCAGGCAAGATGGTTTCGGTTAATAAAGGGGAATGGGATAGATCAAAAGGTTTCGATGAGGATATTAAATTTATTGATTCTTGGTTAAAAGCTTGTAAAAGAATTTTAAAAAAAAATGGTAGTTTATGGGTTTCTGGAACTTTTCATATTATCTATAAAGTAGGTTATCTATTAGAAAAAAATGGTTATGATATTATTAATGATATCGTAATGTATAAACCAAATGCTCCACCTAACTTATCATGTAAATATTTTACACATAGCCATGAAATAGTATTATGGGCTCGCAAATCTAAAAACTCACATCATACATTTAATTATGAGAAATTGAAGACTTGGAATAACCCCAAAGATAAATTGAAGAATAAGGATAAGCAAATGAGAAGTGTTTGGTCAATTCCTTTAATGCCTAAAGATGAGAAAGAATATGGTAAACATCCAACCCAAAAACCATTGGAGTTGTTAAACAGAATAATATCATCCTCCTCGAATGAAGGTGATTGGGTATTAGATCCTTTTGCAGGAGCCGGTACTACAGGAATTGTATGTAGTATTTTAAATCGAAAATTTATTGGAATCGACTCGAATGAAGAATATTTGGATATAGCAATTAAAAGATTTAGAGACAAAAAAAAAGAGGATCTATTATTTTCTCCTAAAACTAAAAATCATTTGATGAAATTTATTTAAATCTACTAAATTCCAGAATTTCTATGAAAAAATATAATAAAAACGTTTATTAAATAAAGCAATTTTAAATTTAGTAAAACTAAATAGTTGACTATAATTAGGGATATAAATGCAATTAGAACAGATTCATCTTTTAAATTATAAAGAACGTACACTAAGAATGAAAAATAAGTTAATTAAAACACCTCAGGAAATTTGTGTAGAAAGAGCTAGATTAATTACAGAATTCTACAAAAATACTAAAGGAGAGAACCCAATTATTAGGTTTGCGAAAGCTATGGATTATTATTTAACAAACATGACAATTAAAATATGGAAAGATGAATATATAGTCGGTAATAGATGTACGAAATATGTAGGCACACCTATGTATCCTGAAGCTCGGATAGATACAATAGAACAAGATATTGACAATTATGATACTCGTCCCGTGCAAAAACTTTTCTTAACAAATGAAGAAAGACGAGTTATAAAAGAAGAAATAATTCCTTATTGGAAAGAAGAAGAAATTACTGTGCAAGAGCGATTCCAATCTTATTTAGACTCAGATTTAAGAGATATAATGGAAAAACTAGTTTTTACTGTAGATGTGGAACTTTCTAGTGGAATTGGTCATTTTTTTCCTGGACATGAAAATGTATTAAAAAATGGAATCAATGGTTTAATTAAAAAAACAAGTGAGAGTTTAGAGAAAATCTCCACTGACAAAGATAAAAAGACTTTCTTAGAATCAGTACTCATTTTACTATATGCTGTTAAAAAATTCATACAGAGATTTTCAAATTTAGCGAGAAAAATGGCGGAGAATGAACAAAATCCTGAACATCGGAAAGAGCTTAATAATATCTCCGAAATTTGTGAAAATATTTCTGGTAATCGTCCAAAAAGCTTTGAAGAGGCGCTACAATTAATTTATTTTACTCATCTAATAAGTGGTCTAGAAGATGGTGGTTTTGCCATTTCAGTAGGTCGATTAGATCAGTATTTATATCCATATTATTTAGAAGATATTAAAAAGAGAAATATAACAAAAGAAAAAGTGCAGTTTCTTATTGAGTGTTTTTTCATCAAATTATCTACATTATGGAATTATGCTATTTCAAAAGGAGTAGTAGCTGTGGAAGGGCCTCCTATTGCTGAAAATATGGTAATTGGTGGATTAGATCGTGAAGGGAAAGACGCCTTAAATGATTTATCTTTAGTTATTTTAGATGCATATACTCATATTAAAACTGTTCAACCAACTTTTTGTGTTAGGATACATAAAGATACTTCAGATGATTTTCTTATAAAAGTTGGAGAATCCATAAAAGCTGGTACTAGTATTGCTCTATTCAATGATAATGTAATGATCCCTGGACTTATTAATCGAGGATTTACTCATGAAGATGCTCGAGAATATGCGCCAATAGGATGTGTTGAGCCTCAACATCCCCATAAATCATATGGTTCGACAAATGCAAATCAATTTAACGTAGTGAAATGCTTAGAATTAACATTAAATAATGGAGTTGATATGCTAACTAGGAAAGAATATGGACTTAAAATTGGTAAAGAGATTACTTCTTATGAAGATCTATTGGATGCTTTTAAGAATCAAGTCAAATTTTTCATTGATTATATGGTGAAAACAATGTATTTACTCGATAAAGCAATTGCTGAACTTACTCCTCAACCATTTTTATCTGCAACTATAGATGATTGTATTGGGCGTGGTCTTGATATAACCAAAGGTGGAGCAATTTATGATTTCACAGGACCACAACTTATAGGTTTAGCAACGGTTGCGGATAGTCTTGCTGTAATTAAAAAAGTTGTTTTTGAAGAAAAACTCTTAACTTTTAAAGATTTAGTTCAAATGCTTGCTAAGGATTTCAGAGGTGTATATCAAGAAAGAAAAGGAACAGAATGGCGGGAGATTTTTATAAATAAAGTACCAAAATTTGGAAATGATGATGATTACGTTGATCAGATAGCTGTAGATATTTCAAAATTTTATTGTGAAGAAATTTCAAAACATTCAAATTATCGAGGAGGGAAGTTTAATCCTGGATTTTATTCTACTACATTCCATTTGGCATTTGGCATTTTTACAGGAGCTTCTGCTGATGGTAGACAAAAAACAGATCCTCTTTCAAATGGTCTTGGTCCTACAAGTGGTATGGATAAAAACGGTCCCACAGCAATTCTTAATTCTATTAAAAAACTCAATAATAAGTTAATGACAAATGGTAATTCACTAATATTATCTTTTCACCCAAAAACATTGAAATTAGAAATTTTAGTACCCCTTATTAGAACTTTTTTTGAACCTGAAGGCGGTTATCAAGTACAATTTAACATTGTAGGAAAAAAAACTCTATGTGATGCTCAAATAAATCCTAATAATTATAGAGGGTTAGTTGTCAGAGTTGCAGGATATTCAGTCTATTTTACAGAGTTGTCGAAAAGTGCCCAAGATGAAATTATTGCTCGAACTGAATATTAATCTTATTTTTTTAAAAATCTAAGAAAAACAATAAAAATTTTAGTTATTCTAATTTTAACAATATAAATATATAAAAAATATAGTTGGGCCTGTAGATCAGTGGAAGATCGCTTGATTTCATTAAGCAAGACGCTTAATTTCAAGATTCGCATTCAAGAGGTCACGGGTTCAATTCCCGTCAGGTCCATTCTATTTATACACATCTAAAGAGGATTTTATATGGCACAAGGAACAATTTATCCAAAAAGGTACAATTTTAAAGCGGTTCAAGAAAAGTGGATAAAATATTGGGATGAAAATAAGATATATGCATTTAATAAAGACCGAACAGATGAAATTTTTACTATTGATACACCACCTCCCTTTGTAAGTGGAGTTTTACATATAGGACAATATCTAAATTACGCTTGGATTGATTTTGTAGCAAGGTACCGTCGAATGAGAGAACAAAATGTATATTTTCCTCAAGGATGGGATTGTCATGGATTGCCTGTTGAGTTAGCAGTCACAAAGAATTATGGAATTTCTAAAGATGATCGAGAAAACTTCTTAGAGAAATGTAGAGAATGGGTAGAGAATAACATTGAAAATATGACAAAGCAATTGAATGATTTAGGGTATTCGACTGATTGGGAATATACTTATAGAACGATGAATGATGACTACAAACGAAAAGTTCAACTTTCACTCTTAGAATTCTATGAAAAAGGTATGCTTTATAGAGATAAATTTCCAACTCATTTCTGTGTAAATTGTGAAACATCTGTTGCAAAAGCAGAAGTAGGTTATCAAGAAGAGTTAGGAAAATTATGGTACATAAAATTACCAATTGTAGAGAGAGAAAATGAGTTTATTACTATTGCTACAACACGTCCTGAATACATGGAAGCTTGTGTTGCCGTAGTGATTCATCCAAATGATGAACGTTATTACGACATTTCTGCTGCTAAAATAGAAATTCCATTCACGAATAGAACCGTTCGCGTTTATATGGATCCTTCAATTGATATGAATTTTGGTACTGGAGTTGTTTATGTCTGTACATATGGAGATGAAATGGACATTAAATGGAAAATTGAATATGACTTGGATGAGATCCAAATCTTTACTGAAGATGGTCATATGAATGAAAATTCTGTATATCAAGGTTTAACCATTATGGAAGCACGAGAGCAAATAGTTAAAGATCTTGATAAAAAAGGATTAATTGAAAAAATTGAAGACTATGAGCATAATTTAATAATTCATTCAGAACGGTCATCTTGTAGAAAGCCAATAGAATATTTACCAGTCTATCAGTGGTTTATAAATGTGAAGGATTTTACACAGGAAATTATTGAATCTGGAGAAATTATGAAATGGTATCCTGAAAAACAAAAACAAAGATTAATAGATTGGGCAGAAGGATTAGATTGGAACTGGGTTATTTCACGTCAGCGCTTTTTTGGTACCCCTATTCCATTTTGGTATTGCAAGGATTGCGGTGAAATTATCCCACCTAAAAGAGAGGATTTACCATTAAATCCTGTGAAAATTTCACCACCTATTAACCAGTGTTTAAAATGTAAAAGTAAAAATATCATAGGTGAAAACGATGTCTGTGATTGTTGGATTGATTCTAGTCTTACTCCCCTAGAAATATCAAAATGGACAGAAGATAATGAATTTTTTAAAAGAGCTTATATGGATGCTAAAGTTCATCGATCACAGGGTTATGAAATCATCCGTACTTGGTTGTTTTACACCTTATTTCGATGTAAAATATTAACTGGAAAAGCTCCTTTTTATGAAGCAATGATTAATGGAATGGTTGCTGGCCCAGATGGAAGACATATGTCAAAGAGTCTCGGGAACTATATTGCACCAGAGGAAGTGATGCCTGAATTTGGTTCTGATGCCATAAGATATTGGACAGCCATGGGTTCTTTAGGTGACGATTATCCGTTTGAATTTACTTGGATAAATCAACAAACTAAACAACCTGTTTCAGATAATTTTATTCTGAAAGAAAAACAAAAACTTCCAGAAGATAAATTTAATAAGAAATACAGGAGAAAGTTTGAACAATTAATTGGTGCTTCAAGATTTTTAACTAAAATTTGGAATGCTTACAGATTTTTATTTTTAAATATGAATAAGATTAAGATTGATAACATTAATGTTAATCCTAATGAACTATCAGCTATAGACAGTTATTTCTTTTCAGAATTTAACAAAAATTTAGATAAAATTACAAAATATTTTGAGGAATATAATTGGCATGGAGCTATGATGATTTTACGTACTTTTTTCTGGAATGAGATTTGCGATAATTATGTTGAAGCAATAAAGCATAAATTTTATTCTAAAAATCAAGAAACGCGAGAGATTTCCTTAAAGAATGCATTAAACCTTTTTTACAAATTATTAACCATATCATCTGTTATAATGCCATTTATTTCAGAAGAAATTTACTCAATTCTCTATAAACAATTTAAACATCTAAAATCTGTTCATATAGCGAAATGGCCATTGCACTATGAAACGATTTCAGAAGATTCAGCTAATAATGGAAAATTAATTATTGAAATAATTAAAGTTCTAAGGATGCAAAAATCAAAGCTTCAAATACCTTTAAACCAAAGTATAAGAAAAGTCATTTTGATTTCAGATACAAATCAACTGAAAAAGATTGATAAATTAAAAAAAGATATTAAACAAACTCTTAGAATAGATAATTTAGAAATAATTGAGAAATCTCAGGAAAATAATATTAAAGAAAAATCAGATTTAAAACAAATTATTGAGGATTTGAATATCACAGTCTATTTTTTTAAGTAATAGAGATTTTTCAACAATTATTTATCCTTCTCCTTCTTCATTTCCGTGTAGAGATTCAGTTTCAGTAGAGAGTTCATTATCATCTGGGGTTTCACTACTCGATACTTCTTCAATTCCTAATTGTGTAACCATAGCACGTTTCAAATCAGTTTTATTTTTTGGTAACCCAAACATATCTGCATATTTATCAGTGGTGGTTAGTTCGTGGGATCTTCCCTTTTTTACAGCATTTATAAACCCATTATCTATGAGATATTTTACATGTTCATATGCGCCAGTACCTCTCAATTTAATAACCATTGATTTCAAAACTGGCTGCTTCAAAGCAATAACTGTTAAAGTTCTCAAATATCTTTCTGCTATTGCTCCTCCTTTAGCAAATTTAGAAACTTTTTCAGTATATTCTGGTTTAATTTGCATTTGATATCTATCTCCAATTTGTGCAATGACAAGAGCAGTAGAGCGTTCTAAATAATCAAAAGCTACTTCATTTACTAATGCTTCCACTTCTTTCTTAGGAAGTTCCAATTTTGTCGATATTTCTTCTATGGTTAGGGGTCTTCCAGCAGCGTACAAAGAAGCTTCAATTAAATTTCGATGGAAAATCCTTACTTGGTTTTTTAATAATTCTTCATCAAGAATTGTGGTTTCCGAAGTGTCTTCAATCAAATTGGTTTGTAAATCATCTTCTATATCTTCGGCTTCCTCAAATTCTTCTATTAATGGAGTTTCTGATTTTAAACTAGATTCTCCACTTAAATTAATTTCTTCTATTTTTTCTAAATCTTCTTCTTGTTTATCATCAAGAGCATTTTCGTGATTTTCTTCCAAATTATCACCATATTTTATAATTAATCCAATAAATTTAGTTTTTATTTAACATTGACACTAAAATCTTGAAAATCTTCAACTTGAGACAGAGTTAATTTATTCCCAGTTGATAGGAACATTAATGCTAGAAACATACGGACAAAAGAAAATATCCGCCCAATACCACTTTTCTCTTCATTTTTAATAATATCTGCCAATTCGTAAAATGTAGGTTCTTTATTATTTAGATTAATCGTAGCCTTAATTCGATTGTACCATGATTCATGCAGTTCTTCTACTGTTTGTTCTCTTCCGCTTATATGTTTAAGAAGTTCTTTAGGGAGTTGTGCTTTAGATTTCATTTGAATCCTTTGTTGTTTTATTTCTTCTTTTCTCATTCGTCTTCTTCTTAGTTTTTCTTTATTCTGCATAACTTCTATAATAGCAGATCTCATAGCATCAAATAATTCATCTTTTGTGGCTATTTGCATTTTAGGTTGAATTGGTTGAGGTAATGCTTTTGGAATGGTCCTACCATGTGCTTGCCTGAATCTCTCCAACTCTTCTCTTTTTTGAATTTGTTCCTCTTCTCTAATTATACTTGAAATTTTATAATGATGTAAAACTGCAGAAGTTTTAAGCGCAATTCCCGAAATTTTATAATTTATCAAGTCTTCGTGGAGCATTTTATCGAAAAATTCATCAACTAATTTTGCTAAATCATAAAACGCAATTTCTGATTCTTTTGCTATTTCCGAATCTAATAGACTCGAAAATGGTGGTTTTTGCCAGAATTTTAATTCAAGCTTTTCTTTCCTCAATAAAGCAAGATCTTCCTCATCATCAAATCCAGCAACTAGTTCTTCTTCTACTTCTTCAATTTCTTGAGATCTATCTGTAAATTCAGGATGGGATACGACCTCTTGAAGTAAATCAATTATTTCTTTTTTCTTAGATTTAGAAGGTATTTTTATATTATTTTTCGAGGCAAATTCCTTGAGTTGTTTAACAGTCCAATCATTAAAATTATATTTTTTAGTAGAATTTTGTTCATTTTCTGATATACAATATCACCATTTTATATAATTTAATTATTCTGTAATCGTTGGTTCGACATCTTCCAGTTCAAGAAGTCTCTTGGCTTCCTCTTCTAAATCAACACTAAAAATATCTGTTATTCCACTTTGTTGCATTGATACGCCGTATATTCTATCTGAATTCACAATATTTTCTTCTCTGTGAGATATAACCATAAATTGAGCCTGCGAAGCGAATTCTTTTATGACCATTGAAACACGGTGAACGTTTGGACCATCGAGCGCAGCATCAATCTCATCCATTACGTAAAATGGAGCAGGATAAAATTCTTGAACTGCAAAAATGAAAGATAATGCTACAAGCGTTTTTTCCCCACCACTTAAAATTTCTAGTGAACTAATTTTCTTACCTCTTGGTCTTGCTTCGATAGAAATACCCCCTTCAAAAGGTTTATCTGGCCTATCTAAGATCATTTTTGCAGAACCCCCTGGAGATAATTTCTGAAAAATCCTTGAAAATTCCCGATTAATTTCATGATAAGCTTTCATGAAAGTGCGAGTTTTTTCTAACTCAATTTTATCAATCGCATCAAGAATTGACTTTCTTTCTCTTTGAATTGTCTGTCGCCTCATATCTATTTCATCAAATCTTTCTTTGACTGTGTCATATTGTTGAATTGCCTTCAAATTCACGGGTTCAAGAGTTTTTTTCTTTTTTGTTAATTCCACGATATCCGACTGTAGTTCTGCTTCAATAAGATCATCAGTTACTGGCGGCAATGAACCGTATTCTTTAGAACGCTGAAATAAGGTTTCTATTTGGTCAGTACACATTATCTTTTTGGACTCATAATTATTTATTTTAGAATTTTCCATAGAAAGATCTGATTTTAAATCTGTTATAACTTTCTGATATTGCTTTTGCTTTTTCCATGATTCATCTTTTTCTTGTATATACTTGTCAATCTCTTTTTGTTTTTCATCTTTCTTCGCATTTTCATTAGCTAAATCTTCTTTCAATATTTCTAAGTCTTTTGTTATTGATTCAACTTGTTCTTCAGTATCCTTTATATCTTGACCCAATCCTATTATCTTTTGTTCTCTCTCTTTATTTTTATTTAATTCATTTAATTTCCCTTGAGATCTTTGTAAATCTTTATTTAATTTATTTAATTTTTTCTGAGCTGCTTTTTGAGATTCTAACTCTTGAGATTTTTCATCTCTTAAAGTATTTATAACCTGTTGCTTTTGATCTACATTTTTTTGAATTTCTTCAACTTGGGAATTTAATCCTTGCATATCATCTTGACAAGTCTTAATTCTATTATTAGCATCTACGTTCTCTTTTTTAATATCTTCAATAGTGGTGATAATCCTCATCACATTTTGAAGTGCTCTTAGACGGTCCATTGTATCTTCAAGGATTTTGTTTTCAGCATCTATCTGTTTTCGCAAATTCTCGGTTATTTCCCAGAAATTTTCTTTTCGAATAAGAAGCTCATCAATATTCTTTTGTAGTGAATTTTGTTCAACTTGAATATTTTTTATGTTTTCTTCTGTTTTGACTATTATGTTTTTCTTTTCTTCAATAAGAAAATTCAATTTTTCTACATTACCATCAATCTCTACGATATTATCAAATAAATTCGTAATTCCGTGTAATTCTTGTAACTTTTCTCTTAAATTTTCTAATTCCTTTTGCTTTTTATCAATATCATCTTGAATTTTAGATATATTATCCCAATAGGTATCCTTAAGTTCTTTCAATTTAATTATCTCAGAATCCAAGTTATTGACTTCTAATTGTCTATTATCGATAATTTCCTTTCTTTCATTTATTTCTTCTTCTGCTTTTTTAATTCTTTCATTTAATTCAGATTTTCTTTTACCAATTTCTTCAAGTCTTTTATTATAAGATGAAAGGTTTTCAGAAAAATGCTTTACTTGGATTCTAGCCTCAGTTAATTGTTGCTCATTTTTATTAAAATCATCTGTTTGAGATTTAATGCTTGCTGAGATCTCTTCCAATTGTTTATATAATTCTTGGCTTTTAGACATAGTTAATTTTCTTAAAGAGAGATATACATTTTCAAGAATTTCCATTAGGTCTTGAACAAAATTATCAAATCTAATCGTCGAAGATTGGACTTCAACATCAGCGGATTCTTTTACTTTTTCGATTAATTGACTAATTGTATCATCAGCATTATCTGTAAATAACTTTAAAGTTTGCATAATAGAACTAAACATATTTGTCATTTCAGTAGGTTTTTCTGTATCGGCACCAATGTCCTCAACTGATTTCATAATATCAATTATATCTAGAATAAATTTTTTGAAATCTTCTGCAGAGGTTTCAATTGCTTCTGCATTTGATTGTTGTATATTACTTTTAATAGATTCTACTGAAATGTTAATATTCTGGGTAAGCATGTTTAAAATTTGAAGAATTCCGGTAATATCTTTTGTATTTTTATCATATTCTTCTTCAGAAACTTCAATTTTCTTAATGAGATTTTCTCGTTCTTGTGAAAGATCTTGTAACCGTCTTTGAATATTTTCTTTTCTGGATTCAGATTTTTCTGATTCACTTGTGACTTTTGAAAGAGTTTTACTTAAGGAATCAATTTGTAGTTCTAATTTATTCTTTTCTCGATCTAATTTTGTTAATTCTTTTGTAAGGATTTTTAATTCTGTATTGATATTATCAATCTTTGCATTGTTATCATTGATTTCAGATTCAAATGAATAATTCTTCATTTTCATTAATTCTAAGTCTTGTTCATTTTTCCTATAGATTGAGTTTTCTTGCTTTAATTTCACTTTTAGATCGTTTAAATCTTTGTTAATATCCTCATTTTCTTTCAATAATTCTTTTACAGCTTTTTCAGCATCTCTACCTTCACTTAAATCAGTAATTTTCTTCTCGATAGAAATTTTCTTTTCATTTAATTGTTGGATATTCGCTTGATTCATTTTAATTTCAGTATTTAATGATGATAAAGAAGCTTGAAAATCTGTCAATTTTGAATTTAATTGATTTTTTACTGCTTGAATACTATTTATATTGTTTTCTAAATCTTTTTGACTTTGATTTTCTTTAGATATTTTGGCATTTAAGTCATTAATTCGTTTTCTAATTTCTGATTCTGTCTTTTTTGTTGCTTCAATGGCTTCATCAATACTTTCGGTATCTTTTTTCAATTTTTCTAGCTCAGTTTCTAATTTTTGCTTCTTTTCCTCATTCTTTTTTATAGTTCCTCTGAGCATCTTAATTTGAGCGTTATTAGATGAAATATTTTGTTGTATTTTGGAGATTTCTGCTTTAAAAAGAGATTTTTCATCATCAGTATTTTTTATTTGAAGATCCAAATCAGCTTGGTTTTGCTGTCTTTTTTCAATTTCTTTTTTGGCCTCTTCTATATGATTCTCATAATCTAAAATTTCATTTGAAACACTTTCTATTAATGAATCAAAAGTTTGTCCCTCTTCAAGCTTCATTTGTTTACTTTCTAAAGTTCCAATTTCATTAACTAATTTTTCGATTGATTTTTGAGCTAAATTTAGTGTAGTTTGACTTGATGAAATTTGTGTCTTTACTTGGGTAATATTTTCAGTAATTTGCTCTCTCTCTTTTTCTTTCTCGGTAATTGTTTTTTGAATATTATCCATAACAAGTGATTCTTGTTTTAAGATATCTTCTTGTCTATTGATTTTTTCTTGTAATTCTTCAATGATTTTTAAAGAATTTTCGATTTTTCTTTCTAAATCATCTTCCTCTTGCCGTAACTTTGAAATTTTTAAAGCAATCAACTGAGAATTTAAAAAATTTATTTGATCATCTAATTCCTTCCAAGCTAAAGCATCGTTTTTCTCCTTTTCCACTTTTTTCAACTGAGAAGAAACTTCTTTAAAGATCGCTTCAAATTGTCCTAAATCTCTTTCTGCTTTTTCCAATTCTTTTAACGTAGCATCTTTCATTTCATCATATTTTTGAAGTCCGATTAATTCTTCAATAAATCTTCTACGATCTTCTGCATTCATATGAGTTAATTCCACAATTTTTCCTTGAAGGACAAATTGATTACTCCCATCTGGATCGATATTAGCCGCTGCTAACGCATTAAGAATTTGTTGGCGAGTAGTTTTTTTTCCATTCATTTTATAGCCACCACCACCACCTCTCTTGATAGTTCGAGTAATTTCAAAATCAATGGTGCCTCCTGGAAAAGCATTTTCAGAATTATCGAAATATAGTGTGACAGAAGCTCTTTGAGAGGGATTTTTTCCTCTTGAACCCGCGAAGATGAGATCTTCAAGACTTTTTGCTCTCATAGTTTTCTTACTTAACCTACCTAACGCGAAACAAAGAGCATCTATAATATTAGACTTACCTGCCCCATTTGGTCCAACGATGCACGTGAATCCACTAGAAAGTCGAATTGTAACAGTTCTATCTCCAAAACTTTTAAAACCACTCATTGAAATTTTTTTAATATAAGTCAAAATTTATCTCCATTTCTACTCTTCATTATTAAAAAAATAGTGTGATTACACCTATAAATATTATAATATACGATATAAAAAAAAACTAATTTTCGTTTTCCAGTTTTAAAAATGATACCCAGTTAATTTTTTCTACTCAAACTAAAAATTATCAGATTTTACATTAAATATTTTTATTACTGATTAAAAATCGTATCAATTATAACCTTTATTTGTTTGGGGTTTATTATTGTAAAGAAAAAATCACAATTTATATTGTTAAAACCTTTATAAGCATTGTTTTTATAATTAGTTCTTTTTGAGGGTTTAATAATCCCCATATTTAACATCTCTTCAATTAGACTATAAAACTCATTATTATTTTTTATACATTCTAAAGATTCACAAGAAAGTTCATAGCATTCCATTAATTCATTAAAGGAAATGTAATAATTCATTTTGCTTACAAAAAAATTCGAAAGATTATCTAAGAATACAACAGTTAATATATCCTCTTCCGAAAGATAATTTATTATGCTAAATTCATCAGAGATTTGAAATGTATCAAATTCATTCTGGCAAATTTCTAATAACTCAAAATTACAAGCCCCTTTATTATTTTTTATTGTTGGATATATATCTCGAAGAATTTCAATTCCTTTTCCGGGAACAGGGACATATTCTTCACAAATTAAATCTGTTATATATCTAATTAAGTCTTTATCAATTTCATGTGAAAAACTTAATAGAACTCTTTGTTTAAGAATAGAATAAAGCTCATGATATGAGAAAAAGTCTAATTTATGTTTAAAATCAAATTCAGAAAGTAAATCCATTGTACCTGGTTTTAAAAATTTATTTACTGTAGAAATTAAAGTAATATTTGTTTCTTTACTAAATTGTAAGAATTTATGAAATATTTCAGGCTCTAAATATTCAATATTATTAAAAATAAAGAACAAATGAGAATCAGTTTTATTACAAATAAATTTAAAAGTATTCCATAAGTGGGCAATGTTTGAATTTAAGATGGTTCGATAATCGAAGTTAAAATTAGAAAAGCTTGTTAATTCATTTAATAGTGAAAAAATTAATTCTTCAATTTCTTTTTCTTTGCAATCTACACAAACTTTATTAATTTTAAAACAATCTTTGTTTTGCATTAAAAGATCGTTTATTACTTTATTTACTATTACTTTTTTCCCAATCCCATTCATTCCGTGATAAAGAACGTTAAGGCAAAACTCGTCAGAAATCGAATCATTTAAAATCGAAAGTAAAGAATTTTCTTCTTTTTTTCTGTATAATAAGCGTGGTGGGATATAATTTGGGTCAAAGAGAGCTTTGGGGCCTATATAATTTTTATTTACATTGGATTTTATTATCAATTTTTTAGCCTTTGTTTAAAATGATTTTAGACATATGTATTTAAACCCCACCCCCAGAGGGGTGATTAAAAGTAAAATTAAAAAGTTAATTCTTGAATTTCTGATGGAGAATTGATATTTCTCACTCTTTCAAGAACTTTTCTGAAATTTGGCATAAAAAATTACTCTAAATTGAAAATCAGAGTTCTAGAAGAGAATTTCAGATTAAATTTTTTAACTAATCAAAACTTTCTAATAAATTTTTTAAGTTTTCTGCTAACAATGGTAAATATTCATAGGATTTAATTTTTACTTTCTTATTTAAACAAAGCGCGACCAAATATAGTCTTGCATCTCCTATATCTAATTTTCTTAGAAAAATAATTCCTTCTTTTTGAAATTCTGAATGTTTCTCTGGAAATTCTACATTTGTTACAATATCAATTGTATTTATATCCCATTCTTCTAGTTTTTCTAATGCTTGAGTTAGCCTCGGAGCTATAGACTCGCAAATTTCCTGATAAGCTTGATTTGTGCTTCTGCTAGCAATTATAAAACAATTCTGATCCAATAGCAGCGTAGAGCTATTATAAGTCTTGCCCATATAATCTTTCAGTAAGGTTTGAAACATTTCAGATTTGTGAGTAGCATAAAAAGCACCATCAGAGAAAGCCTTCAATAAACTTGGTTCATCATATATTGAAGTTTTTAAGATAGAAAATTTAACATCTTTAATAATAGATGAAATTTCATGATCTAAAGATTTGATGTTATTAACAATATTTTTATTATTTTTAATATCCGGATCACATTTATGTAGTAAGATCAAGAGTTGAAAATTATCAGGGTGTGATTCTGAGGTAATATTTATTATATCTTTAAGAAAAACTAAGGCTTCTTCAAATTTTTTAGGTGCTTGGATATCTATAACATAAAAAATTGATTGCATTTCCGTAAAATACTTACTTTTTTCACCTATATATATTTTTCTATAACTCTTTTGACCACCTAAATCCCAACGGACTATTGTAGTACCTAATAATGAGTTTGTATGAAGAGTTCTTTTTGCCTTTATAGTTGGTTTAACTGTAGTTAGTAAACTAAATTTCTTATCTAATATTAATAAAATTGATGTCTTTCCACCACTTTCTAAACCACAGAAAAGTATTTTTTTATACTCTTTTGATTCGCTCATATCTTTTATAGGATAATATTGAATTTATTTATGCATTAACTATTTTAATTTTTATTTTTATTTTATCAATTTTTTCTTTAAGTCGAATTTCTCTTAGTTTTCTTGGAAAATTTAAATCTAGCTCATCAAAAATAAAACCACTTGAACCCTTTGGTCCTTCTATAATTTTTAATTTAGATGGAGATATATTTCCTTTATAAAAAGAAATAATTTTACTATTACCAAGAAATTTTCTTTTTAGATAATGACCAAAAGTATTACAAGCAACAATAGGGATTCGATTTTCAAGAGCACGCGCTTGTAAATAAACATGCCAATTTTCCATTCCATCCTCCCTTATTTGAGTTGGAGAAAATAAAAGATCAGCACCATTTTCGACAGCCAATCGAGGAGTTTCAAAAAAAGCCATATCAAAACAAATAAGAATTGTGAAACAATAGGAGCTATTAATTTTAAACACCTGTAATTCTTTACCTGGTTCAAAGTGTTCACGTTCATAAGCGTATAAGTGAATTTTATCCTGCCTTCCAATTTCCTCACCATTTTCATCAAAAAAATAGGATGTTATTGCAGGTTTTTTTGAACTAGTTCTTTTCTCCCAAATTGCTCCTGATATAAATTTTACATTGTATTCTTTAGCTAAATTTTTTATAAAAGAATAATCATTACCTCTTTGTTGTTGGAAATTCTGAGTTGGATCTCTAAGAAAAGGAACCCATCTTTCCGGGAGGCAAATTATATCGCAATTTTTGTGCGTTTCCAATAATTCTTTTAGAATATTTTCTATTTCATTATAACATTTTGTTCTTTTTTCAAATAATTCAGGTTGAATACAGGCTACTCTCATTTTTAAAATTACTGAGTGTTTTCTTTATTGCTAATCTCTTCTATTATATCAAATAATTCATTTAAATTAGAGATCTCATAATTAGGCTTTATATCTCCTTGATCATTAAAATCTGCATTATAAGTGTCATATTTACCTCCACGATGAAGATAAACGCTATAAATATTGTTTAAATTAGCTGGAATTATATCTTTATCAATACGGTCTCCTACATATATTGTTTCTTGACCAATAACTCCAAATTTTTTTAAACAGTAATTGAATAGTTCTGGATTAGGTTTTTTAATACCAATTTCATCTGAAATAACTACTAAATCAATTAATTTATCAACATTAAGTCTTAAAATCTTTTCATATTGCTTTATAGGGATTCCATCAGTTATAATGGCTGTTTTTATTGATAATTCTTTTAATTTATTTAAACTTTCTTCTACATCATCATAAAGCGTTATTGAATTAACCTTTTCTGCGTGGTATGCCATTACTGCTGCTGCTATAAATTTAAAACCATCGTTATAAGAGATATATTCTATGTTATCCTCCATTTGATTCAATCTTCTAATGAAGTAATTATAATGTTTTGACGAATTTGAACCATATTCTTTCACAATTTCCTTTAATATCCGAACTGCTTTCTTTTTATCTATATTTAGCCCCAAATTAATCATTGCATCGAGACCTTTAATTCTTGCTCTTTCAGATAACACGGTTGAATCAAAAAGACAATCATCCAAGTCAAACCCAATTAATTTTATAGGACTCATTGTTAGATTCTGATTTTATCTAAAATTCATTGAAAATATTTATGTTGATTGCTAATATTAATTATTCTAGGATATTAGATATTAAGTTAAGATAAATTTATTTATCTTTAATAATATATAATCTTCAATATTAATTTATTCTAGGTTATACAGAAAAAAAAGCTGTTCTTGCAATTTAATAATTAAATCTTAATGGAGATTCATTAATTGAAAACCATCGTTGCTTTGTCATATTTTCATCGTAAAATTGGTCCATTAGTCTTTTATTCTTATCCAAAAGATATGTTAGAAAGAGAATTATCACTTAAAATTGCAAACATTATGGATCAGCAATTTAGCGAAGGTTTTTTTACACATTCTTTTGAAAATTTAAAATCATTGAATTATTACTTCGAGATTCATTCAGATTGGGCTAGAGGAAATAAAGAAATGTTGATGGTTTCAACAATTCTTGATCAGCAAATCTCTACTGAAGATGAAGAAAAAATCTCAATTTTATGTACAGAGTTTTCAGAACAATTACAATCAAATGAAGAGATTTATACTGCATTTTATATAAATGATGTAAATAATTTTGATGAAGAAGATCAGGAAAGCATAAGAAAAAACGAATCCTTAATAAAAGCGTGGGTAGAGAATCTATATTGGTTTATTATAGAAGATACACGGGAAAAAACTGAAGAAGAGGAAATCGCAATCTTATTAAATGATAAACATATATTTATGACCTTAGAGAAGTTGTCCGAAGGTCCTATCTTATTAGAAGGGCTTAGAGAATGGTTCATTGAAAATTTTCCTGAAAAAAATTTTAATGAAATTATTGAAATATTAGATGAACGACAATTTATTTTTATTAATCAAATAGGCTTAGTAGAGAAATATGTACTTTTAGTAAAAGAAGTAAATGCTGAAAGAATACCACCAGATAGCATCATTGAATATATTGATGATAAACCAGAATTGATTGAATTGCTTCTCCCTAAAGTTCAAGAATATTTTAGTGAATATGAAAAGAAAACTAGGGAAGACATAAAGGAAGATGCTTTCACATTATATCAAATTATGGCAGATCCAAAAAAGTATAGTGTTCTTTCAGAATTAAGAAATGGATTAATATCAAAAGATAAATTACCAAAATTAGTATCGAAAAAATCTTTGGATTCATTAATGGAAAATATTGAATTCTTAAAGAAATTTGATGTAATTGAAGAATTAAATTATAATAGTGAAACTTATATTGTTTTAAAGACCAATTTGCAAATAACAACTGCATTTCCAGAATGGATGAGAAAATTATTACCAAAAGAATCTGAACCCGTGGTAGCAGATAAGTATAAAGCAAATAGAAATAAAAGTAAAAAAACTTCAAAAAATAAAAAAAGTAAAAATTCTAAAAAAAAGTAACTCCCAGAAAATAGTCTTTTTAAGAACGAATAATAATGCCTAAAAAAGAAGAAACTCATGAGGATTTAAAAAATCTTTTAGGTTATATGGGAATTGAAATACTGGTAGCAATTAATAATGGAGCTAAAAATTATGAAACAATAAAATTATTTTCTGGCTTACCAATTTCTTGTATAAACGGGAGAATACCAGTTTTACGTGACTTAGGTCTTATAAAACAAAATAACGATGAATATTTTTTAACAGAGAAAGGAATTCATTTTCGAAAAAGATTAGAAGTAGAATAATTTATAAAGTTTGACATCAGTTTGGGGCGACAATGTCATCGCTACCGAGCAAGTAGCTAGCTTTGTCATAAGTTCATCATCTGTCAATTGATACTAATCTTCTTTACTATTTAATTCTTGATTATTAATCTCCTTTTTATAGTACTTTCTCATATAATATCCGGGTCGTTTTAAACCACCACATTCATCAATTATTTGCTTTAACCCTCCTTCTTGCGAAATGATGTTTTCATATCTAATATAATCTTGTTGTGTAATTTCATTTCTTTCCATTAAGTAATCTAAAATATTAATTGCTTCTTCATTTTTTGTACACCTTCTTAAAAAGTCAATCACTCCAGGATTAAATAATTCATTAGGATATAAATTATTAGATTCCTGAGGTTTTTCCTCATTTTCTTGCTCTACATCCATATCAATTGAATTCATTTTTATTGATTTTTTTCTTGTTGAAATTTCTTCAATCAAATGAGGGAATTGCTTATTAAGTTCATCTTTATCATAAGATATTTTTAATCCGTTTGATTCTTCAATTTCAACTTTTTTGAGATCTTTTCTATTTTTATTTTTTTTTTTCATAATAATAATGATTTCTATTTATAGTTGAGTCTTTAAACGAATATTGGTTATACAATTATTAATTTATATAATTATAGAACATCCAAAAATTTTTGCTCATAATAGAAAATAATAAAATTAATTAATTTCAGTAAATTTTTGAAGATATAATAAAATAAAAGATTGTAGTGAGAAATTGAAGTCTGGATATAGCTATGTAAAAGAGACTTTTGAGAAACATGAAAAAGGTTATAAAACACCTCATTGGTATCGTGGAATTGAATATCGAAAGGGTAGATCAATTCAAAGAGTTGAAAAACCAACTAATATTCATCGCGCAAGAACTTTAGGTTATAAAGCAAAACAAGGATATATAATAGTTAGAGCTAGAATAAGAAAGGGAGGAATGCATAAAACTCGTCCAAAGCGAGGTAGAAAACCAAGAGCAATGGGTGTTTCTAAGTATACAACTGGAAAAAATCTTCAATGGATCGCTGAGGAACGTGTTCAAAGAAAGTATCCAAACATGCAGGTTCTTAACAGTTATAAAGTCTATTCTGATGGGAAACATTGGTATTATGAAACAATTTTAGTTGATCCTAATCACCCTGTCATCAAGTCGGATCCCAAAATTAACTGGATAGTTCAACCACAACATACAAAAAGAGTAACTCGTGGTCTTACATCTGCGGGAAAAAGAGCTCGGGGATTAAATAAGAAAGGTTGGGGTTCAGAAAAAACTCGACCAAGCATTAGAGCTAATAAAGGTCGTGGAAAGTAGTAAGATTATATGATTTTATGAAATTAAAATAGAAATTTAATTTTTACTTATTCTCTACAATGTGTTTACTGAAATAGTCATCCCGCCATCTAAAATCATGTTCTGGCCTGTTATATAATCTGAAGCAGGTGAAGCTAAAAATAAAGCGACATCAGCAACTTGTCTTGGTTCCCCAATTCTGTCTAATGGAAGTTTAACATTTCTTTTTTTCATAAATTCTCGAATAAATTCAGGATTACCCTTGTACATAGGTGTTAAAAATAAACCTGGACAAATTCCATTCACTGTAATATTAGTGGCCCCGAGTTCCAGAGCCCAAAGCTTCGTAAAACTAATAAGCGCTGCTTTACTTACACTATATATTCCTATATATGGATTAGCTCCGCATTCTGTACCTGCACATGAGGCAATATTAATAATTTTTCCTGCTATAGGTTTGAAATCTTGTTTACTCATTTTTCTATAGAATGATTTTGTTACATTCCAAGCACCTTTAACATTTACATCCATGACTTTATCATAATCTTCTTCTTTTGCAACAAGTGAAAATGTACCTACTCTGACACCTGCATTATTCACCAATATAAACACATTATCAAACTTTTCAAAAACTTCTTTTCTCATTTCTTTAACTTGATTGACATCAGATATATCTGCTTGAGCTAATAAAATATCCACATTATATTTATTCAAAATGATTTCGCGAGTTTTTTCGATACTTTCAAGATTTATATCATTTAATACTAAACTAGCACCTTTACTTGCATAAGCAATTGCCATTTCACGACCAAATCCACTTCCTGCCCCTGTAACAAGGGCTACTTTTCCTTCTAAAAAGTTTTTATTCATCATATTTTTCTCTTAAATTAATTAAATTATAAAAAGAATTACCTATTTTCCAAATAAACCCTTATTTTTTTTATAAAGACCAAGTAATTTCATTGCGGGGGGTGTTTCAAAAGCAATATCTACATCAATGACTGCTGGTTTTTTTGAATCAATGGCACGTTGCAATGCTGTTTTTATTTCTTCGGGGTTACTTATCTTCTCTCCATGGCATCCAAAACCTCGAGCAATTTCTGCATAATCTATTGGTGGAAAATCTACATCATAGTATCTTTTATCCAAATTAAGTTTTTGATTTGATTTTATCATACCCCACGCGCAATTATTACCGATTATAATAATTATAGGAAGATTTAACCTTACTGCTGTTTCCAATTCTTGTACATTAAACATAAAGCTACCATCTCCAGTAATACATACGACTAATTTATCTGGTTTAGCCATTTGTGCGCCAATAGCATATGGAATCCCAATACCTAAATGACCCATTGAAACAGAGCGAAAAAAACTTCTTGGGGGGCGCGGTTTAAGACTTATTAAATCCAATGAAAAAACAAAAATATCTCCCCCATCGATGACTAGTTGTGTATCATCTGGTATGAAATCTAGAACTTCATATATAAGTCTGTGAGGTTTCATGGGTAATTTATTAGATTTTAACATTTTTTCTATCTGTTGTTTATCACTTTTCCTTACATCTTGCAAATATTCATTCCATTGAGACCATTCAGTAACTTTTTCTTTAGGAAGATTCTTTTCCATTTCTTCTAATAGTTGATTAATGACAGCTTTGGCATCTCCAACAATTGCAACGTTCACTGGTCTATTTTTACCAATTTCTGTCGGGTCTATATCAACTTGGATAATTTTTTGATCTTGATTCCAAAGAGGGGAAGCTCCATAAATAATTGTATGGTCCCATTTACACCCAAGAGAGAGGACTACATTTGCTTCAATAGCAGCTCTTCTATATGCCATTGCAGTCAATTTTCCTCCTACAAATGTTTTATCTGTTGTAACTGCTCCTATCCCGCTTAAAGTTGTTCCAACAGGAATATTGTAGGTTTCTGATAGCTTATTTACCTCATTAAAAGCTTCTGAAGCTATGACACCGCCACCAGCTACAATTAAAGGTTTATTAACAGTCTTTAAAAGCTCTACTGCCTTAATTATACAGTCTATATTTCCAGCAGGTCTATATAATGGACGATAATGTTCTGGATCTAAAACTTTTTTAAAATCCTCCTCCGTAGCTTCTCTAACTAATGCTGTTTCCCTTAATTCGAGAAATACAGGCCCCCTTCTTCCAGTCAACGCAGTTTTTATACATCTTTGAACGGCATGTGGTATTTCATATGGATCTTCTACTGAAACTTGTAATTTTGTAATAGGTTTCATTAAACTCATTTGGTCTAAATCACCTTGCAATATTCCGATATTATCAAACATTCTAGCGATTTGAGAACCAATTACCAACATTGGTATCGAATCTGCATTTGCTGCAGCAACAGCGGGGATCAGATGAGTGACTCCAGGACCTGCTGTCCCAAAACAAACCCCTATTTCTCCAGTTGCTCTTGCCCATGCGTCTGCCATATGTGCTCCAGCTTGTTCGTGCCGTACCATTACAGTGTCAATACCTTCTTCACGACCCCAGCGCCCAATAGCATCATAAATCTTTAGTAATTCTCCACCAACAAGACCAAAAATTTTAGTAATGCCTTCTTTTATTAGGCATTTAACTAGTAAATCGCCACCATTTAACATTTGATTTGACATATTTAGACCTATTACAAATAAAAAATAAAGTTTATGATAAAAAGAGATTCAACAAATATGTACAAATTAGAGGGCAATCAATTCGAGATAATAACCTAAAATATCTTTTGTGTCTAAATAGAAAAATTCAACTCTTCCAACTTTTCCTGATTGAATCACATCTATATTATATACATTCTTAAAATGATTAATTTTTGTCTCAGTATTTTTGGTATATACGCCTAAATGATGTAAGCCTATATTTCCTTCTTTAAGAAATTCAGAATATAAATGATCACCAGTAGATTCTAATAATTCAATAATTTCAAACTGTTTACCACTAAAATTTAGCATTATTTTTTTCATTTTAAATTCCACTTCTTTTCCTTTATAAGTTACAGTGCTAGTTTGTTCAATAACCTTGATTTTTCCATTAAGATCCAGTAAAACATTATACAATGATGCTGCTTTTTCAATATCTTTAACTAAGATTCCAATTTGATCAAATTTTGATAATTTTAGTTTTAACATAATTGCTAAATTAATTTTTATTTTACTTCTTTTGCAAACTGTAATTTAGAAATTGGTTTTTTTAAGGGAAATTCCCCTTTTAAGATCATTGATTTCAATTGTTCAGCTAATTTTATTGCTCCATATCTATCTGATTGTCTTAAAACAATTGGGATATCTTTGCCTTCGAATTCAATTGTTTTTAAATCTAATTCAAAAGCTTCTGGACATAAATGAGTACAATTGCCACAATTAAAACAGCGGGAACGATCTATAGCAGAGATCATACCCTCTTTTATAATAAACGCATTAGTAGGACATTTATCAATAGCTTTGCACTCTTCACAATTTTTACAGGCATCTGGATTAAACCTCATAAAAAAATTATTTTTCCAAACATCGCCATAAGTGATTTCTCCTACTTTTTCACGTCCTACGAGACTTAAAATTGTTAATTTAACTAATTTATCAGATTTTATTATATTATTGAAGATATTCTCATTTAATATAGGAATAGGGAGGGCTAAGCTACAAATAGGCTCCAATCCATAAGAAGTTTTGAATGCACCCATGTATTCTGGTTTCATTCCTTTAAATGGAGCGATAGTCATCATATTAGGTTTTTCTATATAATTACGAGTTCCAGGACCCATGAGATGTCCTATATTTCCGTTTACAAGAACAGGAGAACCAACACCAAACGATTCAAATTCAGGATCATTTTGAAAGGGATTAAGTGCTCCACATCCAGAAAAAGTAATTTCTGTTTTATTAGGTGAAAAAGGAAGACAAGAGAAAATTGTGTTAACATTATAAGTTTCGCAATTTATCATAGCATTGTAATTCTTTATAGCTTGTCTAGTTCCTGCTAATTTGGCAAATTGCATATCTTCTAAATCCATTACTTTTTCGATGGTTTCACCTTCAGCACTCTTAGCTAAGATTTCTATAGGTTTTCCTTCAGCAATTTCTCTAAATAAAGAACCACCACAATAATTGTCTTTCGTACGACTTTGAGTAGTTCCATAGATAATTAGATCCACTATACCTAAATATTCATTTGGACAAGGTCCAGGAAAAGCAGGTATTCCATTAATATCAACTTCAGTAAATTTTCTCAAAGTTTTCGGTGGTGAGAGTCGAAAAGAGAAAATCCCCATAATTCCGCTCATAAGCCCTTTTGTTGCTGTTGTAACGATATCAACATCTTCAAATTTAACTTTCTTACCTTCACTTATTTGATCTATTAATTCTTGAACGGTTAATACCACAGCGGACCCATTTTCAACCTTCTTTCTGATTTCTGAAAGCTTTCTTTTTTTGGCCACTAGAAATCCTCACATAAATTCAAAAGCTAACATTTTAAATATTTATTTATAATAAAATTTTTTTATTTTTATAATTCTTAAGATAATTATAGAGAGTTTAGCAGTTTTTTGAGGTTATATTGTTTTTGTCATATTTTGAATCAAGACTACCAGCAGATTTCGATAATTTTACAGAAATGCTTAAAAAATTAGAATTTTGTGAAAAGCTAGGGATTAAAAATGTTATTTTGGAGCCTATAAATAAATTAAAAGTAATACCATTAGAAATAAAAAAGAAAATAAAAAGCAATACAACACTAAACGTATTTTTTCGAATTAATTTAAGATTAAATAATCTTGAGGATTTCAAAAAAAGAATTAAACAATATAACAATTGTTCTGACATCCTTTCAATTGAGTCCTTAAATAAAGAAGTTCAATTACAAGCAGCAAGAGATTCAAGGGTTGATATTATCTCTTTTTCTAATCTGCAGATAATTAAAACACTTACTCCCGGAGTAATCTCACTCACTAAACAAAATAATTCATTTTTGGAATTTTCGTTAGCTTCAATCATGATAACAAACAAGGCAAACCAATCAAAAAATTTTAGAAATCTATATAGATTTATCCAGTTAGCTTTAAAATATAAAGCAAATTGTATCATTAGCGGAAATTTTGATGATTTGTATGATCTTAGACACCCTAGAGCCTTAATAAGCATTTGCAATTCTCTTTTAGGAATTTCTTTAGATAGAGCAAAGAAAATCTTTATAGTAAATCCAATTTTATTGTTGGAGAGAACTGAAAAACATCATAGTAATAAACTTGAACCAGAAGTTAGATTAATTAAAGGTGGGGATTAATAATAGGTCGAAAAGAAAGGCAGAGATATATTTCCTTTAAAATAATTAAAGAAAATAAAATAGATATCACTCAAAATTCACTTTTAAAATCAATTTGGCAATCGATCTGGAGATATTTTGGATTGAAAGAAGCAAATAAAATTGGATTATGGTTAATAGAACTTAATTTGGATGAAGAATATGGAATTATAAGATGTTCTCACCAGACTAAAGAAACAATAATTTCTGCTTTAAGCCTTGTAAAAGAAATTAATGGAATAAAAGTCATTCTATCACCATTTAAAACTTCAGGAACTATTCTATCACTAAAAAAAAGAATTAATAAAGAAAAATAGATTTAGATTAAAAAATTATTTTTTAATTGAAAATGAAGGTATACAATTTAACAAAAGCCCATATTCAGCATATTGATGATATCTCCAGAACTACATTAAAACTTTCATTATTAAACATAAAAAATCTAGAGAATAATCCATTTCTTTTAATAGTTCAATCAATTATTGAGAACTCTATAAAAGTCTCAATTTATCCACTAAAAAAAGAGAAAATCATAAAGGTGACATTCTCAACATTAAACTTTTCTAATGAGGTTTTTGATAGAATTTCCAATATCTTTCAAAATTATCAGGTTATTCATACATCCGGATTTTTACTTATTGAAAAACAACTTTATTATGAGTGTTATTTGAATTTAAATTTAGATGAAACAAAAGCTATGGGTTTAGATGCTTCTTTAAATAAGATTAAAAATATATTTAAACAAATAAAAATAGAAGAAATTGGACTGAAAAAACATATATAAAACTATGATGAATATTTGGAGAGTCTTTTTGAAATTATCAGACGGAGAAGATAAAGAGCTTGAATTATTTGATGCTAAAGGATATTTTGGAGGGTACTTGAAGATTAAAAGAAGTTATTTTAATGCTCTAGTTAAAACAATTAAAATGACTAAAAAATATCATACTCAAAAAACAATTGAAAAGGTAGTTGGACCTGATGATGATGATTGGACACAAAATCCTTGGATGCTTATAATAGTAAAAGATAATGAAAAAAAAAACCCTTTTTGGTTTTTCATTAAAAGAGAAAAAGATTTATCTGGTATCCTTGTTGCTATAGGCCCTAAACCATTCGCTGAATATAATAGTAATAATTCACTAGACGCTAAACGAGAGATTAAACGTCTGATGAATTATATTATAGTTTATTTAAATAAATTTAATTGTGTTGTCATGCTTCCTAGTTTTCTTCACTGAATGGAAGATATTTCAATTAATTTTTAATACTAAAGTTGATGTCGAATTTTTAGTAAAACATAAAATTTATACGAAAAATATTAAATTCAATTTTAATTATCAATTTTTATATTTAGCATTACAGAAAATAGAAGTATTTAAAAATAAATGGCTTTTTGATCTTGAAGAGAGAGAATTTTAGAGTATTAACCTGTATTATAATTATAAATATAACTATAGTTTCCCTATTTCTTTTAGCAAATGGCTATTGTGCTACTGAAGAAATCAATTCAAAGTATGGAGAATCCCCCGTAATTGATGGTTATATGGATCTCTCAGCAAAAGAATGGAATAAAGCTGCCTTTAATGATGAAATTTCATTAGAGGGTATTCCTATTGATTTATGGGTTATGCATGATGATACAAATCTTTATATTTCTATCCAGTTTGATTTATTACTCGGACATCACAAAATAAATGAATTTATTGGGCTCATTATATCAAATAGTTCTTCTGAGGATAAAGAAGAATTTATTGATGCTAAAATAATTCAGTTCACTAATATCTCTGCAAATGAATATAACTATTTTGATTATAATGTTAGTGGGAGCGTTTTTTTAATCGATACAGAAAAAAATGGAGATGGAGCTGCTAAACTTGAAGAACTTACATCTACTTATGAATTTGCTTTACCCATTAAAGGCCATGATGCAAATGAAGATGATGCAGCATTAGATTATGGTAATGGTTATGCTTTCAATATTACTTATGGAGAAACACCAGCCTACCCTGGTGGTATTAAAAAAAGTTCAATAGTTCTCATCAATATTAAAGCATTAGCTGGTCCAATACCATCAATTATCAATGTTGTTTTTTCTGTGTTAAGTATAATAGTATTTAGCGTTCTTGGAATTGTTCTAGGTTTTTACATTTATAGAATTTTTAAACTAAAAGAAAATATAGAAAAATATAGAAGATAATATGTCAAAAATTCCTAAACAACCAGAAAAGAAACAAAAAACAAAGGAAAAATATCGATCTGATGAAAATTTTGCTTTTAGATCAATAATCATATCAGCTATATTAGGATGTATTTCTTTTATTGTATCACTTCTTTTTAATGCTGAAATAATAACAGTTTTTATGAATATAGATTTATTATGGACCTTTATTGATATAAGCATAAAAGTAATTGCTGTTTTATTGTTTTTTCTATTTATTATTACCAGCTATGCGAATTATAAAGAATTAATTGGTAAACGATTAAATTGGAAAGAACTACTTTTACTTATATTTTTCTCTATTGGTCAGACTCTGTTAAATCCATCAGTTTTTATTCTTACTCTTATTGGTATATTTATTATTTTAATCTACTTATTTCTTATTCAAGAGTAAAAATACAATTTTTAAAAGTTCTGCTATGAACTCAGAATTTTTATATATAGGACACAGAGGAACCAGAACTATTTTTGATGAAAATACAATCACCGCATTTGAAAAAGCGATCGAATTTGGTGCTAATTGTGTAGAATTTGATGTTCGAGAGACTAAAGATGGGAAATTGATAATTCTACATGATCCTACATTAAATAGAACGACAAATAGTTCAGGTTTATTAAAAAATCTTTACTATGATGAGATAAAAGAATTCAGAACTAAAAACCATAATGATACTATCCCTCTCTTATCAGAGGTTTTGAAAATATTAAAAGGAAAAACAATGTTTATGATTGAGTTGAAAGATGATAATATAAAAGAAGATATTATAAAGATTGTTAATAATCATAATTTATTGGAAGATTGTATTTTTAGTGGGAGAAATTTACACGAATTAGGCGAAATAAAGTCGGATTACCATAATAGTCGAATATGCTATAATATTACAAAAGGTTTAGGTTTCAATATCAGTAAATTTTTGAAATTTGGAAGACTTAAGAAATTCAAGATTAAACCTGATTTAATAAGTTTAAGATCGAATTTAATAACTAAAGAATTTATTGAAATTTGTTATAAATATAAAATAAAATCTTTAGCATGGAACTTTTTATTATACAACGATCCAATATTTCAGATTAAATCTTTAATTGATTTAGGTATTGATGGGATTTTATTTGATAACCATAGAAATATTACAAAAATTAAACATTGGCTTTACTCAACTTAACTTTTTGACTTGATTATTGAAATACCACTAGGTAAATAAAGAAGAATTTCGTCTATGGATAATAACTTAATCCAAATTCTTGATTCCTTATCACTATTTTTATAAAAAGTAGATAAAATCTCTTTAGCTAACTTTCCTTTTGTGAAACCACCAGATTTTGATGGAATAATAGTTATAAGATTTTTAGTTTGCTTTTTTATTGCGGGTTTTGGACCGGAAATGAGTTTAGGATAAAAAATTTTCCGATTATCTTGAGAATCTGCTTCCAATTCAATAATTTTTAATCCAATTGTCAATTCAGTTTTAACATTTTTAATAAAATTCTTTTTACCAGAAATTATAAAAGAGCCTTTTTGTAAAAACTCACCTGAGGGAGGGCTTTTTGAAATTTGATCTGTATGAATGTAAAATACATCAACTATCCCCCAGTTCTCTTTCCATGCCCGTGAATATGTTGCAACAAATTTGCCAGTCTCATCAATAGTGTTTAATGGAATCTTCTTATTATCTGGATTTTTAATTACTACTAATGAAGATCCAGGGAAATTTGTATGAAAAATTAAATCATTTTGATCAAGATACTTTTTAAAAATAATCTCATTAGAGGATGCATCTCTTCCCCCTATAATTAGATATCCATCAGATGAAATAAACCATCTAAACTTCTCATACCATTTTTTCTTTGGTTTTTTAATCAAGAAATCAACTTCAGCTTCTATTAACTCTCTATCTAGCTTTAATTTATTAATTTTTTCTTTAGTTTTTTCAATGGCGGTAATAGTTCCTTTTAATTTTTTATCTGCTTTTTTTCCCTTAGAATATATATTATTGGCATTTTCCCCGATGCTTTTTTTTAAATCTAGATAAATGCTATTATCATTAATATTTATTAAAACTTGATTAGTTGAGGGAATTACCTTCTCAAAGAAATCTGTTCCATTTAAATTTTCCAATTTTGCTGTTTCTAGTTTGTTGTTAATTACTTCCCATGAATACCCTTTTTTTTTTGCATCCAAAATTACAGTTTTTAATTTTTCTAAGGAATTTAAGCGGGCATATATTAATTCTCCAATTTTGTAGTATTTTACCTTCTTATTTTTGAGCTCTTCAAGGTATTCTTGTTGATTTTTTAATATCTTTTCTTGAGATTTTATTTGTTCTTCAATCTTTTGATCTTTAGGACTTTTTAGGGTTTCAGAATCAATTTTTGAAAAATACTTGTCAACTGCTTCGTTAAATGAGGTAAAAAGTTTTTTAGGATTTTTTTTAAGAATTTCAATTTCAAAGGGAAGTACTGAAATTTGATTTTTATTGTTATCAAATACAATATATGCATTTACTTCACCAAATAATAATTGATTTCTTAACTTTTTAAAGGAATCATATAATTTTTCGTATTCTTTATCAGTAAGATTTTTTCCAAGACTAATTTTATCAATTTTGGTTCTATGGCATATTTCTTCACTATATAACCCGGAAATATGAATATTTCTGGAAAGATCTCTAACAATCTCCACCTCAGAGTTTTTAAATAAAGCTTTAAATTCTTCTTTATTTAAAGTTAAAAAATCTTTTCCTTGAGATCTAGGAAAACTATATTCTTTTTTAGGGAGGATCTCTCTATCTCTAAACTTTCTATACTTTTTAGCAACTTTTATAATATTTCTTTCATCCAACAATAAGAAATTACCCTTGTTAAATAATTCTATAACAAATTTCCAAGGTTGGCCTGAATTATCACTTAATTCAATTATTATAATTCTATCAAATTGGTGTTGAGAAATTTTTAATATTCTCCGGTTTTTTAATAACTTTCTTAGAGAAATTATATATTGACTTGGATATTTTGGGATAGGATAATCATATTCGGTTAAATTAATCCGTGAATCCTTTTTGATAATTAAGTTTTTCTTTCCAAAATTAGTATTGATTTTTAATATCAATATATCTTCTACTTCATATATATTTAGAATCGTACCGTTAATCAATATTAAATCTAATTCTTTTACAATAGCAAATACGTCAAAATTAGTAAATTCTGTTGATGTTTTAATCATATTAGGTTTAATTTCTAGTTTATCAATAATATATAATGATTTTTATAATAAATAATATTTATAATAATAATTATGGGAAGGCGCAAGAAGGTAGATATTAAAAAAAGAAGACAAAGGCTTTTAAAAGAGAAGAAGAAAGAAAAAAAAAAACAATCAATTCAAGTTGAAAAAAAGCCATTAAAATCATTTGACCTTCGTATGGAGAAGGAAACAAAGCTGTACTGGATTCGGGCACTTACTGGAGCGCTAAGTGCATTTATAGGACGCTTGTTATTTGGATTAATTGGTTGGTTCATGTTAATGTGGATGTTATTATGGTGGTTTTTATTTCCATTTGTCGTAAGTTTTAATATTCTAAAATACGAATACGACAAAGAAGAGTGGCATTGGAAGAATATTATATTGCCGGGTATTGGTATGTTCTTTTTCTTATTTATGATCGTTGGTGTTTTTCTTCATACATTACTTAATTTTATTCCAGGCTTTTCGTCGGTTCTTGAGCTTTTTTTATAGAAACATTTAAATCTTCTTTATAATTGAATTCTTTGTTTTACTTTCATTTCTTTCTTTTCTTTTGAAGTAAAAACGATTTCTTCTAATTTGTATATACGTTCACAATAAATACATTGAATTTTCAAGGGTTTTTCTTCTAAAACTAGAAATTCAGTATCGATAGGCTCTTTTTCTGAATTAGTAATACATGTCTGATTAACACATAAAATTAATTTTTTAATTATCTGAGGAAGTTCTACCTTTTTCTTTTCAATCAATTTATAATTTTCAATTAAGGAAATTGTAGCGTTAGGAGACAATATAGATATTTGTTGCATTTGAGTTTCGTTAAGAAAAACATTCTCAATTTTAATTATATCTTTCGTTTGATATTTTTTTGATAAAACATTAACTCCAATTGTCATTAAATTTTTAGATTCATCGATACCAGTAAGATTGAGAATTGTTATAGCATATCCGGCATCTATATGATCAATAACAGTTCCTTTAGATATTTTATCGATTTTTAATTTTTCTTCTAACATTTTCATAAAAAAAACTATCTTGATTGAAAAAATTTATGTTAACTATTTTATAATATTGAAATTGAAGTAAAAAATAATATTGTTGATATACAAAAATTAAATGTTAAATTATCGTCAATCTCTAAGTCCAAATAATCTATTATACCAATGATCATCATTCCAATAAAAGGAATCAGAAACAATCCTGGAACGCTGAATCTATAATAATTTCTTAGTATAAATAACACAATTACTCCTGAGAGAAAGGCAGCAATGATACCTCCAATTAGTCCTTCATAAGTTTTATTTGTTTTTCTAATCTTTCTGCGACCAATTGTTCTCCCAACTAAGTTTGCGGTTACATCTCCAAAAATAGACATTGCCATTGAAGTACAGATTATTACTGGCCCGATGGGTTGAATTATACCATATAACAAAATTATGGAAAAACATCCAATACTCATAGAAATATGAGGTCCTAACCTCATATGTAGTTCTTTTTCCCTTAATATTTGATTGACTTGTTTTAAAGGATAAAACTCGGGAGTTAATATTCTTACAATATCAGCCGTCAATAACCCTATCAAAGATATCACAACTAAAAAAACTACTAAATTTTGAGAAAAAATCATTATATCGCCGCCTATATATACGAAAAGATTTTGTAATAGAAACCCTAGAGTAAAATAAAAAAAAATTATTCCTAATACAACAAAATGGGTTAATTTTCTATATATATCATATTTAAGAGGGAGTTCTGTGAATGGTTGAAGTTTAATATTATTATTGCTTTTTTTCCTTATTTTAATTCTATGTTTCTCTCGAGAAATGAAAAGATAGAATAAAGGCAAAAAAAATATGATAAACGTAACCGTTAAAATATTAAAGGGAAACTCTATAAATTCTCTACTAGGGAGATTAAATATGTTTATTAGGACTAGATTTATTGTAATAGAAACAATAAGAATTAATGCATTTACTAAATTATTTATAAAAGCTCCTATGTCTCTTTTCTTTCTTGCTAAATAAGTAATATAAAGAATAAATAAGCCATACAAGTATAAATAGCATACAATTATTATCGAAAGAGCATTCAAGAATGATCAAATTAATAAGATTTTAATATTTAAAAGATCCTTTTATTTTAAGATTTTCTTGAAGTAAGAAGGTTTTCAAATCTAGAAATAAATCTAATACCATAAAAATATCATAAAAATCTGTAAAATTTATTAAAAAAGTAATTAGAATTAGCGATCTTCGAAAATTTTATATAGATTTTTAGCAGCAATCCTCATAACTTTTACAGTCTTCATTAAAGTGTCAATTATCGTTCCAGCACAAACAATTACTAATCTTCCTGCATTTGTAATAACAATATAGCCATCTTGAGCTCGAACAATAATTTCACTTAAATCTTCCTGAAATAAAGTCTGGATTGTTGATCGCCCGGTCATTAATAAGGCACTTGAAAGACCACAAAATTGATCTCCATCAACCTGATATTGTGGTAATGCGCTAAATGCTATTTGATAACCTTCTTGAGATACAAGAGCAATCGCCTCAATATCTGCATTTGATGTTATAAATGTAATTTGAGGACTAATTTTTTCGATATCCTCTTGATTGATTCCTAAGTCAGACCCAAATTGAATATCTCTACACCTTTAGTGCTTTTAGATTTTATAATTATTATTATAAATATAATAATTTTTATCTTATTATATTTTTATTTTCACAACTTAAAGTTTCTTTTTAACGTGATCTTAGTAAACTAAAATATAAAAATTCATTATAATTATGAATTATGGAGTTTAGCGCTCTTATTCTTATTCTCATATATCAAATTTAGGGCAAGTTAAAAAAAAAGTGTTAAATAGCTATTTATCAAAATGTCTTATTTCTTCTATAATATTTTTAAACGCGTACTTTATTTACTATTCAAAAGTAAATTTTAATACTTTATAAACTTAAAATATTTAAAAACCTATTAAAATTGATTTAAAGGTTTAAACTTTTTTATACTTAGAATTTATTATTTTAAGAATTACACTCTAGCAATGAAATTAAATTATGATAACAACACGAGAATTTATAAATTATCAATATTCTCTGATATTTGGTTATTCTTCTCCAAATGAAGTTATAGTTGGAGATGTAATTGGCCCTGGAAGGCTTACAAGAGAAAAAGTGAATGAACTTTCGAAGGAAGTCATTAAATATTTAACAATGTATAATGCAGTTCTGCGGGATTATACAGGTGCAGAAGTATTCAGTATTGAGTTTGATTTATACAATGTTGATGAAAAAAGTGCCCGAGTTAATATTTACCCCAAATCAATGATTTTCATACCAGGAAAATATAAAGATTGTGAAAGTTTATTACTTGCTTTGAAACCCGAAACTGGAGTTTTAAATATACATAAATCCAGAGAATCGTTGAATAATATAAGTAAACTATTTTTTGAGGTAGAAGAGTTTTCTGATCGCCCAGAATTAAATAGAGAAAATAAGCAAGATTTATATAACAAATTTGCCTCAAGATTCAATAAGAAATTTTATGGAGAACTAGTTGAAGATAAATGGAACAAGAAATTAATTGGTATAAGTAAAACTCTACCAACTGAAAAAGAAATGTTAAATACATATGCTAAAGTTATCTCTAATGTTGAGGTTTTATGGTATAAAAAACCTATGGAGATTAATTTGTTGAATTCTAAATTTCAAAAGATTAAAAGCTTATTCAATGGACAACATGCAATTGAACATCTTAAATTCTCAATATCTGAGCCAAGTGCTAATTTTATTGTTGACAAAACTTTAAATTTAGGGACGAATCTCATCAATTTAGCAAATACAGGTACTATAGATGAATCTCTAGATGAAATAATTATTTTTATGGTTAATTTTGTTATAAAAAAAATAAAAAATTATAGTGAACCTCATACAGCAGAATGGCTAATGGCTAATGTAAATACAGTGCTTATTGATTTACAAGGACATTTAAATAAATTTTTGGAATATTCTAAAAATTTTCTTAGTACAGGGGAAATGGGGGATCTTGATGAATTGTTAAACAAATTTGAATATTTTATATTAAATAAAGGAAAATTAGAAAGCGAAAATTTCGATCCTATATGGAAAATAGCAAATAAGTTTATAGAACAAGCAATAACTCAAAAAATGAGTCTACGAATAATAGAATTAAGTTCAGTTTTTAGTTATTTTTCAGAAATCATAAATAAGGGGCTTAGGCTAATAAGATTATCACTTCCAAAATATCTTTCATATCGCCGATTAAAAACTCTAACTACTAATTTAATAAATAAATCATATGAAAAATTTAACCAGGAGCAAAAACCCGCAAAACTTTTAGGACAGAAGTTAATAAATAAGTTTAAAGCATTTCTTTTTAATCAAATTGAAACACATCCACTTCTATTAAGAAAGGATCTTAAATATAATGAAAGAGAACTAATAAGAGAGTTTACTTTCTTAGTTGATAAGAATACTGATACATTTTTTAACGAAATAGATTTGAAAATAGATGATTTAATTTCTTTTGCGGAGATCCAGATGGAATCTAAAATAAATAGTATAAAAAATCATATTGAAAAATTCAAGAAATTTTCAACGGAATTACATTATCTATTAAGCTACGTTTTAAGGCATTCTACAATAAATCGCTATATAAAGGAAGAACCTGATAAAGAAATTAGTGATCCTGTAAGCTTCTCAAATAGATTTCATAGATTTTTAGAAAAAAGAATAGGAGGTATAAATCTAGATTGGAAGTCTTATGTTCTAGATTGGATTAAAGATTATTCTAAGAAATATCTAAGGCCAGAAGAACAAAGGGCATGGACATTAGACGAAGTTTATAATAATTTTATTGGGTATTTTGAAGAGAGAGAATTAAATGAGCAAAAAATCGAAAATTTCTTAACATTTTTAGATGCATATATTGCAAAGTTATCCAATCCAGAAGAAAGAAGTTTGTTACTTGAATTTTATAAAAATTATGAACTTAGTATTGACATCAATACCGAATTTCCGAAGTATGTTAGAAATAATATTAAAAATGAGTTAAACAATCTAAATCCTCAACTAGAAAATATTACTCCTTTCAATTATTTTAATCTAGATGGGAATGAGACATTTTATGATTATATAAAAGATACAGAATTAAAGTATTTTTCAAAATTAGTACCAAGGCCTTTAACTGTAATTTTAAAACATATTTTAACAAATGAGGAAAAAGAATTATTTAATGGTGATCTTTTTCATGTGCTAGATTTCAAATTCTGGCACAATAATGCTCGATTCGAAATATCAGATAACTTTAAAGAAGTTTATAGAGAATGGGTGAGGGAATTATGATTAGTGGTGTTAAAAGGAAGACAACTGCAGTTGAAAGTACCTTCAGATTTTTTCAAACTGTTGATTTAATAATTTCTCATTTTAAAAGAGAGGCTGACAAAAATAAAATCTTTGAGCTTATTAGTCAAAAAACAAGTCTTAGTGATTTACTAATTGCTACTGCAACTATTCATATTTACCACAGTTTAGGAATTCGAGTTCAAAAGCTATTGGATAAGGATAAATTTACTTTTGACTCGACTAAAAAATTAGAACTCAACGAAAAAAAGACGATTATTGATGAGGTTAATTCGCTATTAAAAAATTCCTTAAACCTTGAAGTAAATCTTCTCAACAAGATAATTGATTTAGAAAATATATTTATTTCTTTTTTGATCGAAGAACGAAAGGAAGAAATTCAAGATATTCAAAAAGAGCGAATGTTAAAAGATCTTGAAGGTCAGTTTGAACAAGAATTGCAGGAAATCATTTTGAATTATCCCCAATTTTACTTTTATGATTTAATAGGTGATTTAATTGGTCTTAATAATGAAGTTAAAAAAGATATTTTGGAAGAATCTGCTGCTTTTAAGGATATATCTGTTGAATTAGAGAAAAAACTAGAATTAGAAGAAAAAGAAGATAAATTCATAGAATTAGCGACTTTAGATCGACTAATAAATAAAATCCAGACCGATTTTGAATTTAAATCATATAAAGAATTACAAATTGAAGCAATGCCCGTAAGAATGATAAAAAGGAGGGTAATAGACTATAACTTTAACAGGTTTCCCATTTCAATACCAGGATTGAAGGTATTTATAGAAGCAAATAATCTAAAAAAAGACCTTATTTATAAAATTGAAAGTGCTCTTAAAGAAAAAATCGATTATGACCAGTTTGAAAAAAATATTCTTAGTTTTTTAAAATTTGCATTAATTAAAAAACTCAAAGAAAATCCAAATGATTTTATCTACTTCTTACAAAGCATAAATGAATGTGAATTTGATGATATAATATATACACTAAAAAAATATGGAGTATACAATATTCTACATCTCTTAAATGTTGATGAAGAGCTTACAGCTAAAGTAAAAAGCAATATAGTTAGATACAATATAAAAAAGCTAGATATTGTATCTTTAAATGACAATAAACAGAACTTAATTTATTTAGCAAAAAAAGCGATTTCTGAAGGGAATTTCCAACATATCAAAGATACCATAGAAAGATCTGAAGAGATCTCCGAATTTGAATTATTAAATATATTGAAACAAGATCCAAATAAACATCAAGGTTTGTTAAGAATTTTAGAAGAAAAAGCAGGAATAAATATTAATAACTTGCGACAGTACATTAGAAAAAAGCAGGCCATCGATAAAGTCTTTTTAGGTGAGCTAAAATTAAAAAATTATTCTCACATATTATTTATTTTAGAATTTGAAGAGATTTTGAATAAAATAGCAAAAGACATTTTCTTTTATATTTTATCTAAGATTTTAAGGCAACTTAGCAGAATAATAGAAGTATATTCTAAGGTTTCCAATGACAGATCACTATTCTTATTAGCTTTAAAAAAAATAGATGGAACAACTGATTCAGAAGAGTGGATTAAAGTAAAACTTGAAGAATTGATAATTAAACGATTAAATAAGAGACAAGAAGAATTGGTTATTGTATTTAATGCAAACAATCAGCCTTTTTTAGTTAATGGATTTATATTGGCACGATTGATGGAAAAATCTTTAAAAGAAGCGATTTCTGAATTAAGAAATAATGGAAGTTTAATATATCAAAATGTTGCTGAATTAAAGTTAAAATCTGATATAATATCTCCAATTTCATATTGCATTGGATATGACATAATTAAAAGATTTGAAAATTTTGAAGAACGCCGTAAAGCAGAAGTAGAACTTATAATTGAATCTAAAGAAAAACAAAAAGAGGAGAAAGCTAAAAAAATCCGTGAAGTACAAGAATTAAGTACTTTAAATTGGATTGAACGCAGAATCACAAGTTCTCTAATGAGAATTAATAGCCCCGGAATTAACCCAAATCAATTGTATTGGCAAGAAAAAGATACAAAAATAGCTACTGATAATATTAAACTTCATAGTGAATTAAAAGGAGAACCTATTGAGTTAATCTCTGAATTTTTTAATTTTACCATAGAAAAAATTAGGAATTTTGGTTCAGATATTAAATTACCCGATTATGGAAAAATTAAGGAGATGGTAAATAATATTACTGAAAAAACATTAATGAAAAGACTTAAAATCGCTCCTACTCCTGAAGAAAAAAAGAATTTACTCGATGGAGAACGGTATGAAATTGGGAATCAGGTTGCTGTAAAAATTGGTAAGTTACTAGATAAGGCATTGTATACTAAATTTAGAAGTAAGAAGTAATCTTCTTCAATATAATCTTTATTTTAAATTTTTATTCCCATTTCTAACTTATTATTTTAAAACTTCTTTTTGAAATAAAAAAGATATTAAAATATTCTTTCCTTAATTTACTAAAATTAGATAGAATTGTTACATTCTTATGGCTTCAGTATTTTCATGGATTAAAAAAGAAATTGTGTATTTAAAAGATTCCTTTTTCCAAATAGTTAAAGCATTATTTCTTGTTATTTTAGCATCTAGCGGTTTGATATGTGCTATATTCTTAAGATATTTAGGATATAGTGGCACAATCATTTCATTTGTTAGTATTATTATCGAACTTATATCTCTCATTTTGTGTTATTTCTTATTACGGGGATATTTAAAAACAAAGGAAAAAACTGAAGCTTCTACATCCAAAGGTAAGAAACTCTAATAATAGAGGAAATTAAATAAAAATTTCCCAGGGTCGCTCATCGATATGCTGGGAGATCAAATATTCTTTTATATCTTCCTTCAAAATATATGGATCATATTCCCATGCTCCCTGTTTATTAAAAGAAACACATCTAACTTTTTTAAGATTTAATTTAGACTTTACTAAAAACCCATACATAGCAACTTGAGGGAGAGAAAGCAAAAAATTTCCTTCTGGTTTATAATCAATCACTTTAACAACATCATTTTCAATTTGAATTAAATCAATATGACCTGTTATCGCCACATTTTCTTTTTTACCCCAAATCGGAACCTCTATTGCAACAGCATCTTTATCCTTAATTAAAATGTTTTTCAAAATTGGTTCATGCCCAGGAACACCCGAGATATTGTTTTCTTGATAATTTTCAAAAACATTTTGAGCATACTTTGGTAATTTTGATTCAGAATCAGAATACCGAATTTTACCAGATCTAATTAGGTTTTTACTATAACTTCTAATAAAAGCAGATTTAAGACCTTTAATTTTAAATTGAGATACCCTCGGAAATTCTCTTGAATTAAATAGTCTATTAGGGATTACCCCTTCGTAGACTCTTTTAAAATGGACCTTAAGCCTATTTAATTCTTCTCGATTAGTAATAATTTGAGAGTATTTTTCTTTATGATGCTCCTTATTCCAATTAAAAGAATAAGGAATATTTTGATGGATATATGTCTTTATCTTAAGTTTAAACAATATAAATACTCTCTCTTAATTTACCAAATCTATATAATACAATTAATATAAATTCTAAATTTAATTAAAGAATTTCACTTATTAAAAACAATGTGTTAACAATTTATTAATTTATTAAATTTACTTTGACCATATCTCCCGACATAAAATAGTAAGGAAACTTGAGATATCTGTAATTTGTAATTTAGAGAAATCTACCCAAATACTAAACTTTTAAATATATTATTGGTAATATTTTAACGAAGAATAAGAATTGAATTGCATTGACTGTAATTAATTATTTGAGCCTAATCACTATAGAAAGGGATAAAAAATAGCAGGATTCTTATGAATACTCTGAATTTAGATATTTTAATTAACATGCTAAATGACACCTTAGCAAAGGATGTTAACCAAATATTCAGTAATCTCTTAAATGAAATTCAGAATTATTTAGATTTAGTTCCAATCAGTCCAAATATAATAATCATTATTACAGATGAGCTAAAGGAATATTCAAAAAAATTTTTTAGTCTTGGAGTAAGGAGAACACTGATAAATAATCAAACTCAGATAGAAATTTCAGAAAAATATTTAAAATTTTTACATTTTATCCTACTAAGAGAAGCTTACTTAAATTTTGTCCCATATGAATTAAGAGAGAAACAGATTATCCAAATTGTTATTCATGAAATAATAGAAAGTGATCTTTTTAAACTAGGGGTGATTAGTGAATGGAAAGAGCTAGTTCGAAGTAATATAATCAATTATGACTTTTTATCATCTCAATTTGATAAACTCGATAAGTTTTTTAAGCTTGAAGCAACAGAAACGACTCAAAGTCCTACACAATTCTTTTTTGAATTTATTCGCAGGAATGTTTCTGTAATTCATGATAAGATGGATGATTTTTATGATATTCTTTATGAAGAATTTATCTATAAAACTTCAAAATCTCTCTATAATGATGCGATTGTAGAAACAATAAGAGTTCTTGTAAAAATTTTTTACCAAGTAAAATTTTTTAAAAATTACAGTGAGTTTGAAGACCATTTTATTGAACTTAAGGAGAAGGGGATTATCTCTACTAATTTAAGTAAGAGAAAGTTTAGCGAAAATTTACGTTTGATTAATAAATATACTATAATATCTCCTTCATATAAGCTAAACTATCATAAAGTAAACATAGTTGTAGCTATTACTGTTCTAAAGTTTAATCCTATTTTAGATCGAAAAGATATTTATTATTTCTTAGACAGAATCCCTTTTTTACATAATCCTATTTTTACGAAAAACGGATTTTCTGAGGAAATCTATTGTTATTTTGTTATACCTAAAATTTATTTAAAAGATTTATTGAAATTTATTGAAAAACTAAAAAATTTTGGTTATATTATTAATAAAGAATGCTATATCTGGAAAGCGTATAATAACAACCTAAACTTGAACTATTTTAGGGAATACTTTAAAGCATTAAATAAAATCATAAATCCAAATCATGTGGAGTATGATGATAGATTTGAGCTTAAATTCTTAGATCTATATGATGAGCCTCATAAATTAATTGATCTTAATTTATTAGAATGGGTTATATTTGAAAGAGTTGCACAGTCTAGTCCCACAGGTATGGGTTTCGGACGTAGAGCAGACATACTTCAGTCACTTAAGGACGAAATGTTAAATTATATTGAAAGTGAAAGAGTTCTAATAATAAATTTAAGGGATTCTCTTAGTGTATTTTATAAAAAACCACAATTAAAAAAGGAGCTACTTGATTTTTTAGATAGCAATCAGAAGTTTGGTTTTTTTTATATAAATGATATGCTTCAGCAAATATTTAAATACTTAGATGCAATTAAAAAGTTAATAAAAAGAAATCCTGAAATTAAGACTATAAGTAAACTCCAGGAGTTTCTAAGATTTCACCAATTTTCTCAGTTGATGGAAGAAAATATTTCTTTCAAAAATAAAGATATTCAATCAATAGTATTTAGAGATTTCATTCCATTATTTTTTAAATCATTTCAAGAATTTAGAAAATTAGAAGAAAAATATGGTTTTATCTATAATTTCTTTGAAGCTTGTAGAAAGTTAAAAATATATAGTTTCGATTTGATGAGACGAATCATTAGAGATGAACAATTAGTTAAAAAAATTTATTATACAAAAGAAAAAAAACTTAAAGGATCTTTTGAGAAATTTAAACCATATAAAATTACTAACCAAATGCTCAATTCCACATTTATAAAATTTCTAGATGCAAACTTAATTTCCCCTCAACTGATTAATACTATAACAACAAGTTCATTTGCCAAATATCATCCCGTTCTGCTATTAAAAGACACAATTAATGTTAACAATCAAATAGCAAAGATTATAAAATATTTTCCAAGAGTGTTTTTAGAAAAAGTTAGGAATTTATTCACAAATGAATCCTTTATAGTATTATTTACTTATTTCCTAAATATTAAAGAAAAAGATTTATTTTGTTCGATTCTATACCGCATTTTTAAGGAAAATATTGTTAGTTTTAAGAGATACTTTACAAGTGGTTTATCACCTTTTGTATTAATCAAAGATTTTTATGATTTTGATAGAAATAAGTTTTTTTATACAAAGGATTTATTTGAGGAAAGTCTTCTTTATATACAAAAAATATTAGGGGATCCTTTAAATCCGCTTCAGGATATTAAAACAACTAATCAAGAAAGATTTTGGTCTAAAGATCAAAATATTATCAATTTAGTAAAAGCTGTTGATAGTCGTGTTTCACATGAACAACCTGACTTCAATTTCAATAGGTTAAATAAATTGATTGAATTCAATCGTAGTCTTAAAACAATACTTCTTAATCCAGAAAAATTTAAAAATTGTCAACGGGCAAATTTTTTTAAGAATTTTATTAAATCGATAAAATTCATCCCAAATTTTCAAGCTTTTGGCCTAAATCAATATTTCTTATACATTCGTCCTTCAAATATAGATGAAATAGATTTTAAGCATCTTCTAATTAATACTTTTCAGTCTATTAAATATCCAACAGTAATAGATGATACAAACTCTTTTTTAATTAAATACATATTTCCTTATCGCAATCCCAATATGAAACATCTGAACTGGTATTTAAAAACAAAACTTATAATACAGGAGTATTGTCTCTTTTCTTTTAAAAAAATAATTCAAATTTTCAATTTTAATTATAACCTGAATGCTAATGGATGGAATTATGATTCAAATAGATTCAAAATATACATGCAGAATATACTTTTTAATCCAGATTATGAATTAGATTTTTCTAAAATACGACAGTTAAATATGATCGATCCATCAAAACAAAATTCTATTGGATCTAATTCAATATTTTTCAAATTATTATTTGAAATTTACACTTGGAAAGCTGTAGATATAAAATCAATCTTAGGTACGCGGAAATATTCAATTATTAATAATATTACAACACTAATTGCTAAAAATTTAATTTTTCCCTATATCTCATTGAAAAATTTAGAGTTCCAGGATAAAATCTACATAATTTTACCTAATGTAAAAGAAGAACTGAATCAAACCATTATAAAAATTTTTAACTTCTTTAACTATGGTTTTATTTATGAAATAGAAGGAGATTATTATATCCATGGCTTTGCAGAACAAATTAGATTTGAAAATGGATTGATGATAAAAATATATTTTCCACAATCTGAGGTTGATGAATTTCTAAAAGTTTTTGATTTACTATTTCATTATTTAGAAATCAATAATTATATCATTTTAACAGATTTAACATCTAGCAAAAATTTCCTAAACTGGATTTTTGGAGATTTAAGTTTTCTAGACTCTTATAATCCTTTAATCAATTTAAAGTGGAGTAGTAAAGATAAAATTTGGTTAAATCATAAACTTTATACCGAAAAATTTGAGAAAATTTATCCCGATCTTTTTTATGGAGAGAAAAAATATCATTCACTTTGAAAAAATTTCTCATAAGAAACTTTTCTCTTAAATCTTACTTTAAAATGGTTATAAAAATTTGGTCAATTTATAATTTCAGTGTTGTTTAAAAGGGTAACTAGAGATTAATTTTTGTATGCCAGGTGCTCATGAAGGTCACCCGATCATGTAAAGTCTACCAGTTTTGCAATGTCTTTATGGATGGACATTTACATTCTATTTCTTTTTTATCTTATAAAGTGGTAATAAAATAGTGGAGAGAAATAACTCTACAAGATTGTAAAATCAAAAATGGTCTATGGATAAAATTGAATTTGCCACAATACGAACTTGATGAATTCCTTAGACTTTTTGATTTGTTATTTGAATATTTAGAAATCAAAGATTACATAATATTAACGGATTTAACTAATGGTAAAAGTCTTTTAAAAGGAATTTATGGAAGTTTAAATTTTTTAGAATCTTTCAATCCACTGGTCAATTTAAAATGGAATGAAAAGGATAAAATCTGGATGAACCATAAATTATATACAGAAAAATTTAAAAAAATTTATCCAGACCTTTTTTATGGGGTAAAAATTCAATAGAAATGTAGAAAAAATAAATGAAAGTGAGATAAACTATTCTCATATAATTTTTATTAATAATTTTCTTTTTCCGGCTTAGATTTTATTTTAGGTTTTAAATCTATGTTGTTTAAAATAGTTTAATTCTCAGAAATTAAATTTTTATTATAGTCTATCAAAATTTTCATTTCAAGATAATATATTTTTTAGTGAGGTTTAAAAAAAAGAAATCAGATGTATTAGTATGCCAGGTGCTCATGAAGGTCACCCGATCATGTAAAGTCCTTAGGGACTTTAATATTCTATTTTTTCTTTTTCCTTTATTAAAAAAATTTAATATTTTCTAAGAACTTTCCTTAATTTTTAATTTTCTTAAACCTGATTAAAATTCTTTGGTTTTATAGCAAATTTAGATGAAAAAAGAAAAACAATTGATATTGATGTAAGTGAAACAACCGTAATGATCAAGATATCCATTGATACATATTGAGACAGAAATGTTCCGAGGGGTAAAAGGGTTATACTGGCTAAATTTGAGGATAATGACATAATCCAATATCGCAGATTCTCATTTTTTCCAGTTCTGGAAATCTGCAGAAAAATATTCGTATATAATACCACAAATAACCCGCCTAGGAGGTTAATAAAGGAATATATTAATACCAAGATCATTATGTTTGAGAATAGTAGCAGAACTAAACTAAATATATAAATTAAAGTTAAATACACTATAGTTTGTAATACACTTTTATTTTGAATAATATTCGGGTCTTTTTTTAAATCTATGATATTTAGTATCTTCTTAGCTAAATAAAACCCCATTATATTAAAAACCGTAAAAATAATATAAAAATCTGAATATAAAGAAAAGCCTTCCTCTCCAAATCGGGAAAGAATGTAAGAACTAAAAGGATAAGCTATTAATTTATCGCTCCATAAAAAAAAATAAGCTATAAATATAAAGGTAATAGCAAAAGGTGAAAAGATTAGTAAATTATTCTGATTTTGAAAGGCCTTCATAGAAGGTTCTTGATTTGGCACTTTGGAGGAAGATTTCTTCATAAAAATGAATATTAATAATAAGGGGGAGGTTATTAACCATCCTACTACAAAGAAAATGTTCCAAAAATCTATAGAATCAATTTCTTTAACACAAAGTTTGAAAAGAAATGAGGAAAGTAATATACCTATTGAGGAGCAAGTATTGATTAATATAATTATATTTCGTTCACTTTTTTTATCGGGAGACTCTAAAAGTAGTTTTGACATCCCTGTTCTAATTACTGCTTGACTTATTAGAAATAGAACTAAGAAAATAGCATAACTAAGAAGAGATTGATTATATATAATAAACATTAAGAAGCTTAAAGATAGAACAAAACTAAAGGAGGTTATTATCTTGTTCTTATACTTTGAATATTTATCAAAAAAAAGTCCCAATGCGGGGAATGAAAACAAAACTAAATATGATAAACTCTGTATTAGTGATAAACTGGATCTATCTACATTTAAAACATCGAAATGAAATAAAGGGATATAAACAAGGACGTAGATTTGAATCAAGCTAATGATGAAATAAACTAATGAGAATACGACATAATTGTTCTTACTATTTTTTATTTTTTTTAGGGCTTTTTGAATATTTTCCCTACTAAATTTTTTCTCCAATTTTTCGTGAGTGAGCATATCACTTTATTTCAGAAGATATAATTAAACCAATTGAAATTTTTATATTGGGCATATCGATTTTTGTATTGCGGTTTAAAAAGATAATTTTAGATAAAATTACATGAATTTATTTAAATGTCCTAATTGTAGATTATGTATAGATTTTGACATCTTATTCAAAAAAGAGCTATGTCCTATGTGTGGTATGCCTTTAGACTATTGTATTGATAAGAACCCACCTAATATTGATAAGAAGTGTTAATTTTGAAGATATCTCAGAGACCAATTTAATATATAAATAGATTTTTTCCCATAGCTTTTTTAGAAATCTGCAAAATCTAAAAACCAATTGAAAGCTTAAGGCTTCAAGACACAATTAAATCCTCTAAATTTAACTAAGATTTATATCTTAATAATTTAAAAAAAAAATTTAGATATCCTTTTGATTTAAACCATTATTTTCGAGAGAATTAAAAAATCTACCACATACATGACAATAAGTGCATTTTGAATCTAAATGTATACTGGTTCTACAGGATGGGCATTTAATATAAATGGTGTTATGAAAATACATAAAAAATAATCTATAATTCTGTATTTAAATTACTACATAAATGCTTAAAATGGATGAAATTTATTAGAGGGCATAATAAAATTTAAACGTTATTTTAGATATTTTAATAAGTATAAGACATTAAATAGCTAAAAAAAGGACCTATAGCCTAGCCTGGATAGGGCGTCGGACTTCTAATCCGAAAGTCGCAGGTTCGAATCCTGCTAGGTCCGCTCTTATTTTGAGGCTTTTATTTTTAAGTCTACAACAATTAATTCAGATTTTGGCGAATAATGCTTTACAATTTTAGAAAAAATAATAGATTCAATTTCCCAATTAAGAAGAGTTAGTTCTTCTTCAAGAAACTTTAAAGTTTTTTCTATAGGGTTTGGTTTTTCTGAGAATTGATAAAAATGTAGAATCCCCCCAGATTCTTTCATTAAGAAGCAAGCTACATCAATGAAATTGATTGAACTTTCGGGTAAGTTCATAATTATCCTGTCTGCTTTGTTGTATAATGATTTGCTTAATTGGTTTGTGGGCTCAAGAAGATTTTTAACATCAATGTTGTTTGGGAAAATTTCTCCGTTAAGTTTATTTAATTTGATATTGTCTTTCAAATATCTATAGGCATTGGGGTTTACATCAAAAGCATAAATTTTGACATTTTTATTTTTCGCGATTTGAATTGAGAACGTTCCAACTCCCGCAAACATATCAAGAATTATCTCATCTTCTTGTATCTCACTTGAAGCAATCCTTCGTCGCTCGAAAACCAATCTTGGAGAAAAATATATATTCTTAATATCAAGTCTGAAAAAGCAATCATTTTCCTTATGAATTGTTTCAGATTTATCCTCGCCATTTAAAAGAGTCAATTCTCTTAAACGATACTTACCTTTTATTTCACTTTTCTTCTCATAAACGGTTTTGACATTATTATTTACATCTATTATCGCATTAGCAATTTTATCCTTATAATCATGATACTCTTTATCATATAATTGATTAAATTTATCAAATTCGATTACAGCAATATGTCCAATAATGTCATATGATTTTGGAATTAAATCTAAATATTCATCTGGAATTTTACCTTTTACTGCTTCCTGAAGTGTTTTATATTTATAATTTTCGTTAGGTATTCCTTCTTTGGAAATCATTTCAAAATTGATTTCTTTATCTATAACTATTTTTATTTTATCAAGGATAGATTGCCCTTTTATTATTGGATATAAAATATAATCGTTCTCATGTAAAATTTTAAATTTATGGTTAATAATTAGAGTAGCTTTAAGATTTTTTTTTATAAAATCAATAAAATGCTGTCCGTCTTTCTTTTTCAATTTAATATATGTAATTTCTTTTTTGTTATTGATTTCCATTTATCTCATTTAGTTCAAATGTTATTGTTATTCTTTTTCCCGGAATTTTTAGCATTTCAATTAAAGCACGATTTATCTCATTTGATGATTTTGTACAATTAACCAGTACGGTTCTGTTGCAAATATAATTACTTGTACGAAATACCATATCATCTTTATCTAATAATCTTAGCTCTTTATTTCCAAAACCATAGAAGGAATCTTGGATATTTTCTATTTTTAATGTAACTTTTAATTTTTTTCCATTATTTATTTTTTCTTTCAAAGTGGAATTTAAATCAAAACAAGCTTTTGTAGCATTAATCCCTACGATACAATTTCCTTTCCTTGTTAAATTTTTAACTTTTGTAAGTTCTATCGTTGTTTTATGAGTGCTTAATATATTTTCATGGCCAAAAGCATAAATTTTGTCTAAAATAGTCATTTAATCACTTTTAAAGAATTTAATAAGGGGGTCTAGTTCATTAAATTTAGCAATCTCGAGTTTATATTTAGATTTTAAAATATCGGCCAATTTAATTATGATATTTTTTTTAGAATATTGGACAACTTCATTGAATTGATTAATAAATTCCTCAGGAATTAATATTCCGCATTTAGAATAATTTTGAGAATGAAATTTAAAAAATAATTCTAACTTTTGCACTAAACTCTGGTAAATTAAATTTTTTTCACTCAATAAATCAATTGATTCATATTGGCCCATGGGAAAAGAAAAGCTTAGTTCTAGTGGAATAATTCCATAAAAATCAGAGAAAAATGCCACATGAAGAAGTTTCCGGGGTATTATTGAGTTATTATTAATTTTTTCTAACCAATTCTTGATACTTGGTGATCTATCGCCCTTTGCATCCAACTCAGGTAAAATTACTAAAAATTTTGCATTTTCTGGAACTCTATAATTATCTTTTAATTTGGCTTCATAACGATAAAGCAGAGGTCTTTCAACACTTTCTAGAGAAGAATAAAGCCTACCGTGCGTTTTATACAATTTCTCATGTGTTTCAAATAAAGGTAAATATGATTTAATTAATTTTGAAGCTTTAACTAAACTAGGATGATTTCGAATCCTTTGTTCAACAAGCTCCCATAAGTTACCTTCTTTAATCGCTTGCCGTATTGTTCTTAATTCTGAAAATGACAAGTATAAATTATGTTTAGCTAATAGTTCAGTTCGCAATGTTTCATCGAATTTTAACACTTCTTTAGGGTTATAGTCACAACATATAGGACAGTGGCATGGAAATTCTTCTAATTCATCTAATTTCCTTGTTCCCGTAGATAATGTGAAATATCTGTTTTCTTTTGCAAATAATATGTATGCTGCGGAATCCATTAAGTCGCACCCGCATGCCACGGCTAAGGAAAAGAATTGAGGTAAGCCTAATCCGAACATATGAATAGGTTTATTCCATATTATGTCTTTTTTTACATTCAAAAGAATTTCTATTACTAAATCAAATCTGTAGTTTAGGAGTGATTTAACTAAACCTCCTATTGCGTAAACTCCAAAATCTAGTTTACTCATTTCAGTTGTGCTTGTTTTTAATAAATCATCATATTTAGCTCCATGAATTGGGCCAAACCAGTGACAAGTATCCTTGATTCTTCGATTAATGTTTTCTTTAGCTCGCTCTATTGTTATATCAACTTTCTTTTTAGCGATATCATAATTATCATCAGGTTGAACAGGTTCATCTAAGATCACAGCAAAATCTGTTCCAATATCTTCTTGGAATTTTTCTATTTCTGCTGCTTGAATTTTTAACTTGTTTTTGTTGTACATATACTTTTGGAAAGCTCCACTATCCGTTGCTGTTATTCCATCAAAATTTAAATGTGAATGTAGTCCTTTCCTTAAGATGTCATCTCGGATTTGTTTATTCTGATAGATAATATAAGCATTTGTAAAAACACATTGAGCACCTATTTTTTTCAAATCTGAAGTTGAAATAATATTTTTGTATGGATGTAACACAGGAAATAAATTGGGAGTGATCATTTGTTTGTTATTTACAGTTAATTTTCCAATTCTTCCTAAAGCATCAAAATCAGAGATCTCCCATTTCATATTATCTACCTTCTTTAATTTAAATACCTAATCGAAAAACTCTTCTAACCGATTTTCTTGAAATAGTTTTTCCAACCAATCTATTTTACCTATAAAATAATTATTTCCATCTTGATTTCCGAGTACGATATCTACAATAATTTTAGCTATTGAATAAATACTGAGATTTGTCGTATTTATTTCAAAAAGTGGAAATTTTGATTGTTTTTGAATAAAATAATTCACGCAATTGCCTAAAATTTCTGCTTGAATGTTTTCAATAATTTTTTCTGAAGTATATTTTTTTTTTTCTAACCTTTTGTATAATTCATCCGGATTACATCTTAAAATGAACGCATAATCAATAAAATTTTCTGGAATAATATCAGAGAAATGACTTTCTATTATCAGGAAAGGTGAATCAGCTTGCCTAATCTCATCAATCTTTTTTAAGACATAGGGCAAAAATATTTCAAAATCTACAATGTAGGTTTTTCTTTCTTCATCATATTCGAATGAAAATTTATCAGAAATTGCTAATTCATTCAAAGAGATCATTTTAGCCTGCAAGAAATTAGTTATTTCTTTTGCTACTGAGGTTTTCCCACAACCTGGTGTTCCGGAGATTAAAATATTTTTCATTTCTAAATTTATAATAGAGTAGGATAATTAAAAAAATGAATGAATATACTTGAAATTAATTCAAGCTAAAAATAATGGGAAAGGGGGGCTTCGAACCCCCGACCTCACGGTTATCAGCCGTGCGCTATACCAGGCTAAGCCACTCTCCCTTAACAGGAATGTTCACAGTATGAAAATGCATATTTTAAAAAACGTTTTTTAACGAATAAATTTAATAAATCGTATTTAAAAAATTTTTTGACCTAAAATATAATAGATAAAACGTTGTATTTTATATTAGTTAGCAATGCCTAGAATTTTAAATTATTCAATAGTAGGTTTAGAGGATTATACAATTAGCTTTGAGAGTTATTGTTCTTTATGCGAAATTCAAAAATACTGCAAGTTTGGAAAAGAAGAACCTTTTTCTATTAAAATCAGTTGTAGTGATTTAAATCGGGCAAAAGAAAAAGTAAAATTTGACCAACTTCAAAGACTACAAAAGACAGAAGATGTTTCAGTTCCATATGAAGAGCTAGTTAAAAAGGTAAGAATTAATCTGCAAAATATAATTTCTCAAATATGGAAAGGGAAAATTAAAGCTCAAAAAGAAGAAATTAGATGCTTAGACTCTAGAAAAATTGATCCTATGTTAGTTTCACAACAAGGGCAGAATTGGTGGCAAGATTTTAACGCAACAATTAAAGTTATTAATCAAGAGTGTGAAAAGATTACCTAACCTAATGTAAAAGATTTTGTAGACTTTAAATACGCAGTATTAAATATTATTATGTCATGGTTTTGTATGGACAAATCATTAAGAACATTTTCTCCATAGATGAAGTGTTTAATGCCATAATCGCAGTGCTGGAAAATTTTTGTATCGCTTTCAATAATTTCTTTTTAATTTTATGCAAATATCTGAAATTTATTTTTGTTTTTATTATTTTAACTATTGGAATTCTAACTTTATTAAGATTAAGAGGTGTTTATCGACAATCTAGATTAGTTAGTAAAGATAAACAAGAAGATCTATTCATGAAACCAAGATTAATTTTAGGATGTTCCTATATTGTTTTAGCTTTTGGAATTCTTTTTAATTATATCACTTATTTTTTAATTTGGATTTTGGATCCACTACCTGATAAATTAATCTTTAGTTTTATTGATTTTGATGGGATCGATCCTTTTTATCTAAATAGGCTAATGAATCTTAGTACTTGTCAGTTTCCTCATGAAAAAACTATATATTATTGCTTTTCTTATTTTTCTTTATTTTCATTACTACAAATATTAGTAAGTCTATGGTATCTCATCAATAATAATCGTTTGATTAATAACCCAAGAAAAACATTCATGTGGTTAATTTCTGGTGTTATGGAAGGACTTTTATTCGGTTTCAATACATCTCTTCCATTTTTTTTGTAAAAATTTAACATGCATAACTTTAATTGCATTTTCTAGATACACACAGATTCTGAGCGAAACATTTAAATAATATATTTATATATATATTATTTGCATCAAAGAATATATTAGAGTTTCAGTCACGTATATTTTTACAATTTCAAAATAGTATTTTATTCGGTACACGGGTTAATTTTTGCTTAGAAAGATTTATTAGAAGGATATTTATAATTTTAAAAATATAATTGGGTTGGTATTATGGAAGTTGAATCAGATTTAAGTAATTTATCAAATTTATGCCCAGAATGTGGAGGCAAGATTATTTTACTTCATGAGAAGGGCGAGACTGTCTGTGGACAGTGTGGTTTAGTTATAAGTGAGCGTATTGTTGATATTTCGCATAGTGGAAAAAGGGCTTTTACTAAACAAGAAAAAGAAAGTAGAGAACGAACTGGATCTCCGATTTCAATTTTATTACCAGATATGGGACTAAGTACAATTATAGATAAGGCTAATATTAAAAGTCCTGATTTGAAAAGAGCTGCTAAATGGAATTCTCGAATGACTTGGGATAAGAGGAATATGTTGATTGCTACTACCGAATTAAAAAGAATTGGAAGTAATCTAAACTTACCAAATCATGTTAAAAAAGCAGCAATAAGATTATATATAGAAGCATTTAAAAAGAAACTGCTCCGTGGGAGATCTATTAATGGAATGGTTGCTGCGTGTTTATATTTCGCGTGTAGAGAAATAAAAATCCCACGAACTTTACAAGAAATTTTAGATCAAACCTCAATAAGCGCAAAAAATGTCAGAAGATGTTATAGAACTCTGATTAGAGAATTAAATTTAAAAGCTCCTTCTACGGATCCAATTTCTCTTATTCCAAGATTTATAGCAGAATTGGAATTAGATGCAGATGCAGAAAATGTAACAATAAAGATTTTACAAAACTTTACTTCTAAATTTTCCACAAGTGGTAAAGATCCGAAAGGTTTATGCGCAGGAGCATTATATTTAGTATGTAAAAAAAAAGATAAAAAAATATCACAGAAAGATATAGCAAACCTAGTAGGTGTAACTGAAGTAACTCTTCGCTCAAGATATAAAGAACTTGTAAAAATGTTAAATATTATGGTTTAAATAAAATTTAAACTCTTTTTTTTAATCTTCTTTTTTTAACATTATTTTTATAAAATCTGGTAAAGTTAATAGATAGCTTTGAGCATTTGGTAAGTGATCTTTGATTTTAATAAATAATTGAGAATAATTTTCAGCTTTTTCCTTTTGTTTAAGTACATCATTTCGTGTTTGTTCTCTTACTGGTTCAACCGGAATTCCCCTCATTACTACACGAGCAGGAATAGTTAATCCAGGAGGAACCTGACTTTGATTTAGAATGATTACTCCTTCTCCAATTGATGCTTCATCGTATATTAATGTTCCTTCTTTTATTTGAACATAATCTTCTAAAAAACATCCTAAAAGTGTAACCCCTGATTCAATAATACAATATCTTCCAATATTTATTGAACTTTTTTGAGAGCGTGTAAACATCATTACACCATCAAAGATAGTCGTATATTCCCCTATATTAATTGGAGAATTTTCTGCGCGAATGATTGATCCTGGCCAAATTATAACATTTTCATTAACACGTACGTCACCGATAAGTGTTGCCATTGGCGAAACATAACTTTTTGGACTAATATTAGGTTTTTTTCCATTATATTCTATTATTGGCATAAAATCTTCACTAAATTTTTTATAAAAATAAGGTATAATTATTAGTATTTAAATTCAAATTATTTCTTAAGAAATTTAAACTTTTATTTAATCCATTTAGATATAGGTTTTAAAAGGATCTTTAGATTCAAATAAAACAAATTCAACTTGAGGAAATTCTAGACTCAAAATGTGGCATAATTTTTTCATTGCTAGAATTTCATTTTTATAGTGTGATATTTCTATAAGATTTAGGCTAAGATCCCTAGCAAGAATACCATCAAAGTAATTAAGATTTCCCGAAATATAACAATCACAACCAAGATTTACTGCTTTTTTAATAAGTCTAACATTTGATATATCTCCTCCAATAACACATATTTTTTTTATTACTCTTCCAAGATCTCCTACAAATAGCACTGATTTTAAATTAAAATTTCTTTTTATTCTCTTAATTAAATCTTCTAAAGTAAAAGGATCTTTTTGGTTTGGATAATTCAATAGTGAGCAGATTCTCCCAACTGGGATTTTTTTTCCATCATTGTTCTTAATTTCTAATACATTTTCTAATTTTAAATAAAGAACATTGACGAGTGTATCTGAAACCCCACCTTCTGCTGCAATAAATGAGGAATTTAGTACAAATATCGAAATTGGGTATTTTGAAAGTAAAGATAATTTATCTATTATGTTTTGATTGAATTTTTTTATTGGCTTGTTAATTAAGCTATGATGGGATATTATTAAACTGACTTTATGTTTTAAGGCAAAATATATCGCTTCTAAGCTTAAATCTATTGTTAACATAACCTTTTTTATAATTTTATTACTTCTAACTTTATCAAAATATAGTCCATAAATCTCTGAGTTTAGCCTAAAAACTTTTGGAGATAACTTATTTGTTAAGAGCTCTTTTAATTCTTGAAATAGCATTATAATCACTCAATTCAAGTGCATATAGGAAAAGTCTGAATGTTTTAATATGATAAAACTGAGTAAAGATTTTTTAATTTTAAATTAAAATATATAAATTAAATTGAAAATATCTTAAACTAAAAAATGGTTCAAAAAACATGAAACAAAAAGATTGCATATTTTGTAAAATGGCGGATAGAGAAATCCCCTCGAGAATTATATTTGAAAATGACTTTACTCTTGCTTTTTTAGATATTTCTCCAATTTCTAAGGGACATACTATCGTTATCCCAAAAAATCACTACTCAAATTTAGAGGTTATACCTGATTATGAACTTAGCGAAGTTTATAAAGTAGTAAAGAACTTAGCTATAAGGATTCATAAGAAGATAAAAATTGATGGATATAATGTGCTTCAAAATAATTTTGTTGCGGCAGGTCAAGTAATTAAACATTTTCATGTTCATGTAATTCCTAGAAACAATGATGATGAAAAGTTTCGAATTAAAATACCTAGAGTTCAAGCATCAGAAGAAGAACTTGAGGAAATTTTTGAAATCTTGAAAGCTTAAAATAAAATTTTCAAATCTAATTAAATTTAAAATTAGTTTAGTTTATAAAAATATGTGAAAAATTAAGTTAGAAATGAATGTTAAAAGTTTTATTAAAAAATTTCGATCCAAAACGAAAGAATTTTTTTCCGATGAATATGGAGGGAACCTTATTGAATATGCCCTATTAGTTGGATTTGCTTTATTTATATTTTTTATTATTGTAGGTGTTGTAACTTCATTGCTAGATTGGACTGTAGGATTATCAAATGATTTTTTTAATTTATTTGGATGATTTCATAAATTATCATTAAATAAATAGATTATATTCAACTACGCTTTAACTATCTTATTATCTATAAGCCTAAAGTTATACTTTTCTCCCAATTCATCTAGCTGATTTATTACAAATTCACCATCTAATTTTAAATGATCTAAAAATATATTAAATGGGATTTTATCTGTCCTTTTTAAATAATTTCTAATCCTATTATCAAGATCTTCTTTATCAGGAATTTTTTCTTTTCTTTTTCTCGTTCTTAATTTCTCTAAAAGTGAATCATTTTTACTATCATTTAAAAAATATTCTACAATATTACTGATTACTTGTGCTTTTGTGGCTCCAAACACATCTACTAATTCTTCAATTAATTTCATATAACTTTTATTTAACGTAACTGTTGTTCTTGTAGTCTCTGTCATTTTATCATTGAAAATAAGTAATTCTACAATATGTATAGAAAAATATTCATTTTTAAATCTTATGTTAATTGATGATAATAATGCATAAATAAGCATCATTTATATATTAATTAGAATTTACTAGATCATAAGAATAAAATTTTTCACTTGAAAAATTAAATCGTCGCAAAATTGTCGTTTTTAAATCTATCTTAAAAGTGGAGGAATAAATTATGGCAAATAAAACCACAATAGAAAATTATCTTGAATTAAAAGAATTTTTCTCACCCATCCAATTTAATTTAATTAAAACTCTAAGAGATGAGGGTCCTTTAACAAGGCGGGATTTAGTTAAGGAATTAAAAATTCCAAGAACAACTATATATGATAATTTAGTAAAACTTCAAAAAAGAAAATTAATTGAAAAATTTTCACGTACTGATGGAAAAAGAGGCCGTCCACTCATTTTTTGGGAATTTAAAGGTTAAAATTTTATTTTTTCTTTTTTATTTTTATTAATCCAAATTATTAATACTTTGTTAATATCAATATAGTCTCTTATATTTCCACTGCAAATTTAATTTTTGAATAGTATTATAAAGTTAATTAATATATTTTAGAATAAGGCCCAGTTAATTATTCGTATAAATTATTTAAATAATATTATTAAAAATTAAATAAACTAAAATTTCATGATTTAACTTAAATTTCCCAAAAAAGTTCCAATCGAAATAAAGGAGTATAAAAAAATATTTAATAATTAAAAAATAATTGAATTATCTATAAATATTTGAAACCATTCTATTTTGGGATATAATAATACTCATTTATCCGTTTTTGATAAATATCTTTATTACTTCCAATTTTATTTACACGAGGTCTTTTCGTAATACCATCTCTTCTAAACGTTATCCCCATAATCTTTAGAAACGTATTAAACCCATCTCTTAAGTTCTGAGGTGGTAAAGCATTACCTTCTAGTCCAGGACTCCCTTCAAAAACTAATATTGAATCTGCTATAAAATCTTGTGTTATAATATCATGCTCAACAACAAACCCAGATTTTTTTAATTCCTCAATAGATTTTCTTAGTAGTTGAGCAACTTGTAATCTCATTTCAACATCTAAAAACGCTGATGGTTCATCAAATAAATAAATATCAGCTTCAGTAGAAAGGCATTTCGCAATTGTGATTCGCTGTAACTCACCCCCACTTAATTCAGAAAGATTTCTCTCCTTTATATTTTCTAAATTTAAATTATTAATCAATCTCTTTTTATAGGATTGACTCAGATGAGGAGCTAATTTAATTTTTGTAATAATGTCAGAAACTTGTCCTTCCTCTTCAATTTTAATATACTGAGGCTTTATGGCGACTTTTAATTTTTGTGAGTTCTCTTCATTAAATATCTCATGTTCATCAGTAAGGTTGTAATTATCAGTATTTACTATATTCGCGATAGAGTTTATAAACGTAGTTTTCCCAATTCCATTCGGCCCTAAAATTCCAATTATTTCACCAGCATGAATTTCACTCCCAGAAGCGTTCAAATGAAATCTCCCTAATGAAATCTCAATGTCATCATAGGAGAAAACAATATCTCCAGAATCAAATAATGATTCTTGAGGTGGACGTTCATGAAATATAATTGGATCTTCCCTAAATCTTATATTTTCATCTTTAATATATCCATTTAAATAAATATTAATACCAACTCTAACACCTTGAGGATGAGATACTATTCCATACACACCAGGTTGTCCATATAAAATCGAAACATAATCACTCAAATAATCTAAAATAGCTAAATCATGTTCAACAACAATTATCGTTTTATTCTTTTCTGATAATGTACGGATTAATTTTGCCATATTAATTCGTTCACTTACATCCAAGTATGAACTTGGCTCATCAAATAAGTAAACTTCCCCGTCTTTAAGATAAGCAGCAGCAATGGCTACTCTTTGTAATTCTCCCCCTGACAATACTGAAATATCTCTATCTAAAATTTTACTAAGATTAAGATTTTCAGAAATCTGATCTAGCTGTTTCCCCCTATCATTTTTATTCAAAAGATCTACTACTTTTCCGGAAACAAATTTAGGAATCACAGTAATGTTTTGAGGCTTATATATAATCTTGACTTTGTTATCTTTAAGTTCAATGAAATACTGATGAAGTTCAGAACCTTTGAAATGTTCAATTATTTCTTTCCAATCAGGGTGTTCCTCACCAAATCTACCAAAATTAATTTTTAATTCATTCGAAAGTAATTTTAATAAAGTACTTTTTCCAATTCCATTTTGTCCTATGAGTCCAAGAACTTTTCCTTTTTTTGGGATTGCCATTCGAAATAGTGAAAATTGATCTTGTCCATACCTATAGGAAATTTGATTTTCTAAAGGATCGGGCAAATTTACTATGCTTATTGCTTTAAAAGGACACTTTTTAATACAAATACCCTCTCCAGAGCATAAGCTTTCTGTAATTATAACAAATTTCTCATCAGGGCTTAAAACTATTGTTTTGTCTCCAGTCCTAACTCTAGGGCAATATTTTATACATGGTTTTTCCCCAAAAGGGCTACATTTATCTGGTTTGCAAAAATCCTTATTTAAAACTGCAATTCTCATTATTTAATTCACAATTATTTAAAAGCAAAAATGAAAAATATAATTTGCTTACGTTAAATATACTATTATACATAATAGAAAAATTTTTGTAATACAAAATATTATCTCATTAAAGCAAAAGCTATTTAGTGAAGAAAATTTGAATGAAGATTTTCCAGTTCATTGGCTAGAAGAAATTGTTAAAGAAATCTACTCGCGTAAACCTAATGAAATAACACTCTCTACAGGTAAGACCCCCTCAGGTCATATCCATTTAGGAATATTAAGAGAAATAATAATTTGTGATGCTTTAAGAAGAATTTTTGAGAAAGATGGTAAGACAGTCAATAATTTGTTATTTTTCGACAGTTTAGATGCTGCTAAGCGATTTCCTCCATATATAGGCAATAATTTTCAAACCGAGCACATAGGGAAACCTTTTGCTATGATTCCATGTCCTTATGAAGATTGTAAATGTGAAAGTTATGCTTATCATTTTGGTAACGAATTAATAGAAGTGTTTCCTGATTTTGGAATTAAATTAAGAATAATTTGGACCCATGAGTTATATAAAACAAAAAAAATGCAGAGAAAAATAAAAATTGCCTTAGAAAATACAGAGAAGATTAAAAAAATCTTGAAGAAATACATAATCCCTACATTGAAAGAAGAAGATAAAGAAGATTTCATAGAAATGCAGAAAGATTGGATGCCCGTAATGGCTATATGTGAAGAATGTAACAGAATTCAACATCGAGATAATAAAGGATCCATTAAACCAAATAGAATAAAAGAATACTTTAGAAACGAAGAAACTGTCTCATATGAATGTGAGGCGTGTGGGCATGCTGGAAAGATTTCTATTTGGAGTGGGAGATTAAAATTAAATTGGCGTGTGGATTGGCCTGCTAAATGGGCTTTATATACAACTACATGCGAACCTGCTGGTAAAGACCACAGTGTAAAAGGGGGGGCTTATGATACAGGAATTGAATTATGCCAAGCATTATATGAATATGAGGGACCTGTTAAAGTTCCTTATGAATTTATAAGATTAGGTGATCAAGACATGGGAACTTCTAAAGGACATATTTTTACTCCAAAGAATTATTTAAATATCGCAGATCCAAGAATTTATAGAACAATAATTTTAAGAACAAATCCAATAAAACACATTACATTTAGGATTGAAGAACTTCCGCAATATTATGATTATTATGAAAGAATGGAAGATATTTATTATAATTTAGAAATTACAGAAGATCCTGATGAAAGTAAGTTTTTTAAATACATATTTCCCTTAACTCAAGTAAGCGATATTCCTAAAACAAAGTTAAACAGATTACCCTTAAAACTTTTAACATTTTTAACCCAAATTCAAAATATTTTAAGTTTAGAGAGAATCTATGAAAAAGCTAAATTCTACGCAGAAAAACACAATTTTAGTAGTATAATTACTATACAAGAATTCGAGGCACTTCTTTCCCAAACAAATAACTGGATTGGAGAAGTAAAAAAAATATTTGAAAGTGAAAAAGATCCAAAAATTAAAAAAGAGATCATGAGAAAATTAGAGCTTTTTACCATTCCGGAAGAAGTTGATGAAATTATATTAGAGAAAATGGATAAAAATCAGATCAAAGGTATCCATCTTTTAAGAGAATATTGTAAAAAAATTGAAGCTTTAGATGCTGATTCCATTCAAAACAAGATCTTTTCTATTGCAAAGAATGATTTAGATCTTTCTCCAAGAAAATTTTTTGAAGCTATCTATCAAATAATCTTAGGTAAAAAAAGTGGTCCACGCTTAGGATCATTTCTCTCCTTGTTAGATAAAAGTTGGCTATTAGCGAGATTAGATATTTAACTTTTTAAATTCTTTATTTTAGATGAACAAAATTATTTATTAGGGTTCTTTCTTTTTCCTTCTGAATAATCTTCTTTTTTTCTTTTCTTTTAAGTTATTATAACATTCAGTACAATAAGTAAAAGCCTCTGTAATCATTTCTCCACATTTTTTACAGTGTTTGTGAGGGTCAATATAAGTTTCAGCCTTTTTTTTATATCTTTCGAATTTACTCAAGTTAAATCTCCAAATGATTTTAAATATATAATTACTAATGAATTATAACTTTTTCACTCCATTCTTATCAATTTTTATATGATAAAATTGAGTATTTTTTAATTTATTTGTTATCTCTACTGGATATGACGAAAACTTTGAAGTAAGAGCTTCTTTATCTGTAATTAATTTATTTAATCCGTGAAGGTGCTTGAATTAATATATCTGGGATCAAACTCAATAGAAAACTCTTTATGTCTTTAAGCAAAATAATTACCAAAATTCGAGTTTAATTTTATTAATTATAACATGAATGTGGTTTTAAGTTTTGTTTTAAGAGTTAGTTGAAAAATTCAAATAGATTTAAATTCTTACCAATAAACACGAATCTTATAGATTTTTGATGATTGTGGTTGTTGAGAAAAAATTTATGTTTTTATAAATCTTGTTATAAATATTAATGAAATGGTCAAAAAGAGTAAGTACAAACTTTTTTCATATCTTATTGAAAATTGTTTAATCTACTACAAGAGTTTAAGAGAAAACAACAAAATAATCTCATTCGCAATTTTAGAATGCCTAAATTATAAATCAATAGATTCTATTTTAAATGACTTGCTAAGACGTAGAGTAATTCAATACTACTCTATCCAAATAAATACTGATGATAAAAATAAAAAAGTAATACTTCTAAATTTTGAAGAGAGTAAAAAAGAAAATATAATTAAAGCTTTTAATATTGTCCAACAAAATTTGGGAGAAACCCATAAACCAACTAAATTTTTAAAGGAAAAATTCTTAGAAGAAAGATTTTTAGCAATTATTTTTCAGAATTTTAGTTCTAATACAACTATTACAAAAAGTTCTGAATCAATTATAATTTCAACTGAGAATAAATTAAAGGTTTTAAATTTTTTCACAATAGATTTTGATTTTATTGAAAAAACACACACATTTATATCAAACTTCTTAAATCTAGTTACTAATATCGCGGAAAAAGGCTTTTTAATACTTAATTTTAAAATAGAAAATAGCGAAAACATTAAGATTTCACCTTATTTTGTTTTAGAAACTGATAATATTAAGAAAATCCTTAATATTGAGAATAAAGTTAATAATTTTTTTCATTCTAATTTGTTAAAAAGGCATAATATTAAAATAAAGACATTTTCTAATTTTCTTTGGAGATTAGGAATTAATGACACTTTCTTCTTTTTAGATGATTATTATGACCTGTTTTATTCTAATAATTCATCTGATTCCCTAGATTTATTAGAAATGAATAAATTAATTGAAGAAAATCTATTAAATAATCAAATTGAATATATGAGATTAAGCAAAAACTTACTATTTATTGAGCAAAGTTATGTATTTTTAATATTAGAAAACCTTGATTGTGATAATATTTATAAAATCATTGAAAAATACCATCCTAAATATTTTATTTATATTTTAATATTAAATGATTTAGAAAATAAAGAATTACAAAAAATTAAATCTATAAAATTAATAGAAAATATAAAAATCGTTAATCCTATAGAAATTCGAATTTTTAATTATAAGGAATTTAAGAGAAATGATAATTAAAAAATACCTAAGTCAATTGCAATATCTTGAGCCGAATATTCAGGATGCAATTTAACAAATGCTTTTTTTTCTCCTTTAGGTGTAATCATAGTGTTGACTTTTATCACTTTTACATTATGTAATTTTTCAATGGCTTTTTTAATTTGACTTTTATTTGCTTTTCTATTTACTATAAATACTAATTTGTTCTCTTTTTCGATTAAATCAAAAGTTTTCTCAGTAATTAATGGCTTTTTAATGATTTTATAAAATATCTCCACTTATACGAACACCTCATAGTTGTGTAAATCATTAATAGCAGATTGGGTCCAAAGTATTAATCTCCCTGATGATCCGCTAGGAGCTAGATTATTAATTGATAAATTTTCAATTTTAATAACATCCGTTCCTGGAATATTTCTTGAAGCTTTGATAATTCCAAAATCGTCTTTTATTACAATTAAAATCCCCTTCTTTTTTTTATATTTGCGACCTCTTGATTTACCTTTCCCGGCTCTTATTTTTACATTTTTCTTAATCTTAATTAGATTCTCCTCTAATCCAAGACTGCATAAAATTGAATAGATCCCTGTTGTTTTTTTTATCGTTTGGATTTTATCATCAACAACCAATGGAATTTCAGGCATATGTTCAATATTATAACCTCCCTTCTTAACCCAAGCTTTATCCCCAGAAGCAGAAATTGCAGATATTATTGATAGTTTATTTATACGTTTATTAATTTTCTTCTTAATTTTTTTTTTGGTTTTTCTTGGGTGTGTTTGTCGACCTCCTTTAGCAAAGGGTACACGCCCTACATTTCTTGCAGTTATAAATCCACTTCCTTTTATTCTAGGGGCTCTTGATATTCCGTGACCAGTCCCCCACCCTTCAGCAGTATTTCTTAGTCCTGCCCTTTTATCTCTTCCTTGAATTTGCTTATTTTTACTCTGAAATACTAAACTTGCTATTTGAATAAGATCAATTCTAGGTTTTACATCAAATACTTTTGGTTTATCAATAAATCCTTTTTTCTTTCCATCTAAATTATAAACATTTATTTTTTCCATAATATCACCAGAATTATAAAAATTATTTTCTTTGTTGACTTTCTCGACTTATAAATGTAATTTCTGGAGTATTTAATATAAAAGATCTTGATGGTCTTATTGTTTTTCTTATTCTAACTAATCTTTTTTTAGGTCCTGGAATAGAGCCTAAGAGTAATATATAATCTCCACGAATCTTCCCATATCTGATAAATCCTCCTTTTGGGTTTATTTCTTCTTCATTTTCACCAATTTGCATTATTCTTTTATGATATTCTGTCCTTTGATGAAATCCTAATTGACCCGCACGTGGAACTGTATAAAGAACTCTAGCAGGATGCCAAGGACCAATACAAGCAACAGCTCTCTTTATTTTACTGTTTTTACGTGTGAGAATTTTTATTCCAAATCTCTTAACAGGACCCTGGAATCCTTTTCCTTTAGTTACAGCGATCACATCAACTAATTCTCCTTCAGTTAAAACATCTCGTGCCTTAATTTCTTTACCTAAGTTTTTATATGTAAAATTAAATTCATCCTTTGGTTGATTTATTGAATTTATTTTTATTTCAATAATATCAGGTTTCTTTCTAGGTATTGATGTTTTATAGGGCTGTGTTTGAAAAATCCCTCTAATCTCACTTGTTTTATTTAAGGCTTTCAATATTTCTTTTTTAGTATCCTTAGTTTCTTTTTTTTCTAAATTTGGTAGATTTATTTTCCGAGATAAATAATTATTAAATTCGTGAGTATATAATTCTCCAATTATATACTTACCATACTCATCTTCATTATAAACTCTAATCCCTATAAGAATTAATGGAGGGACTTCAATGATTGTCACAGGTTTCATTAATTCTTTTCCATAATACGGGCTATTTTTCTGATCCTCTATATATGTAATATGAGTCATACCTGCTTTAAATCCAGCAAATCCAAGAAATTTAATCTCATCTAAACTATCTAACCAATGTCGAACTCGACCTTTTATTTGTACTGCTCTTTTTCTAGGCAGAAATGCTAATGATCCATGTCTGGGGGCGTGTTTTTTCCGATGACCCATTATTTATCACATTTGCTTTTGGAAGTGAATTTTTTAAAATAAATAAATTTTTTCATTTAAATCTAATTTTATCGCTTAGTGGTAAAATAGGGCTGTTTAAATTTTTCTTTTTAAAAAATATTTAAATGTCTTTGAAAGATCCAAGTTATTTTAAAGAAAAAGAAAATTTAGATGGGAAAAAAGATATTATTTTAATCTTAGATTGTTATAATTGCCCCCAAAAAGAAACTAATTTCTTTAAATCTAAAAAATGTATCAACTGTTTTTTAAAGACTCTATTTATTAATAGAAATCAAAAATTTGATTATATATCAATACTATGTAATGATATTTTAATTAATAATAATCAATTCGAATTATTTTTAGATTATTTCAAGATTTTAAAAACAATTAAAAGAATCAAATCTAAAATTGAAAAAATTCGAAATCAAAAATGTAAATATCAGGAATTTAAATGTAAGATTTTCCCAAATATTTCTTCTTTATATAAAATTAAAGATTTTGAATACCTCAATCCAACTTTTATTTATAATAATTATGCTAAAGGATTTTCAAATCTAAAGAAAGAAAGTATTAATAATTCAATTTGTCAAGAATGTCATAATTCAATTAGAACTTCAGTAGAATACCTTCTTAAAGTCTTAAATGATTTAAGAATTATTCAAAAACTTAAGAATTTTAAAATAGATACCAAAACTTATAAAAATCTCAGCAATTTTTATGAATATATTTTTTCAGGACCTTCATTAATAATAAATGATGTTCAAGAAATTCCAGATAAGAGTTTAGATAAAGACAAACAATTATTAAACTCCTATAATCTCGGTAATTCTGAAGTTTTTAAGGTTCTTATTTTTGAAAATGAATATGAAACTGAGAAGAATTACAGGGTTGAACTCTTCTTTAAGGGGGAAACACAGGAGGATTACTTCGAAAAGATTATACAGGATATTTATCATAATATTGAGATTATAGAACTTGATGAAATAGTTCCACTTGAAGAATTAATTGAATTTTATGAAAGAGAATCTTTAAAAATTTTAAATTCAAAATATAAATTTTCGAACCCTGTTAGTCAAAAGATTGGATTTTTAGCTGCGATAAAAAAATTGAACTTAGACAAATTATTTCCACTATTAATCGATGATTTTATAGAGGAGATATTTTTAGATTCTCCCAAAGATGAAATCTATATAAATCATCAAATACATGGTCGCTGTCGAACGATGACAAGATTTAATTCAAAAGAACTCGAGCGTATTAAAGCATTGATTAGGTTATATAGTGGACAAAGGCTTGATTTTAAGAATCCAATTATCAAATTTGTTATTAAAAATAAATATTTTTACTGCAGATTTTCTATTGACGTTGAGCCAATTCAAATCAATAACTTTGCTTTAGATATAAGGAAGTTAAATAAAAACATTTTCACTATACAAGATTTACTAAAAAATGGGACAATAGATCCTTTAATAGCCGCATTTTTATACTTTAATATTCTTCGCAGAAGAAATATTACAATCACGGGTGAGACTGACACAGGAAAAACAACTTTAATTAATGCTTTAGATTTATTAACTCCAAAAGAATTTAGAAAGATTTATGTTGAAAATATTACGGAATCATTAAATCAAATTGAATTTGGCAAGCACCAATTAAAATATAAAGTAGATTCATTAGAAGAATCGATTATAGAAAAATATTCAAAAAGTAACCAGATTAAAACTCTTTTACACAGAACACCCGATATTATATATCTAGGTGAGATTCTCACAAAAGAGGAAACGGAGGCTATGTTCCAATGTTTAGCAGCCGGATTAAGAGGGTTTCAGACAATACATTCCAAAAATATTGATTCTCTTATGAACCGTTTTCTCTATCACTTTAAAATAAATAAGTCGTGTCTTAATGATTTGGATATTATTATATTGATGAAAAAAAAATATAATGAAAGAAAAGTTGTTGGAATATTTGAAATTAGTAAATCTCTTGAATCTAAAAATAAACTATTCAACTCTATTTTTGAATACAATCCACAAACAAACAAATGGGTATTAACAAAATCACTTTATGAGACAAATATGATTTTAGATATAAAGAAGTATGAGGATTTAACAAAAGAAAATTTCTTATCATTGATTAAGGTATATAATGAAATCTTCGAGTTTTTATTAAAATCAGATAAAATAGAGAATATCGAATTAATTGAATTCTTTCATAAAATTTCATATTATTCAGCAATTTCTCTTGACTCATTAAAACAATTTTGGAATATTTGGAAAAAGAATCGAAGTTTAAATTTTTAAATTTGTATTCAATTATATGACAAATCTGATTGAAAAATCCTTACTATTGGGGTTTGGGATTTTTACTCTTACAATTTTTTCTTCCATCATAATTCCTTTCTTAGGAACAATAGCAGAATTTAATCAAAATGGAAGGAATGATTTAGAAACTTATATGTTCTTTATTAATGAAATTGATCAAGGAATTAATTATATAGTACAAAATCAAGATGAAGACTATCTGAAGGATGTTGATTATCCCTCTAATTTAAATATATCTTTTTATGCTAACATTGCCAAATATGAATTTTTAATTGAAAATCAACTTTGCGTTAAAATAAAAGAATATAATGAGTTTTTTATCAATCTTGATTTTCATCAAATTCCCCCTGGACTATATCTTTTGAATATCTCCCGTTGTTCATCGTTAATCAAAGTTAATATTAGTAACTTACATTAAAATTCTAAATTGTATGAGAAATCTTAAAAATTATATTAATTTTTGTAAAAAATTCCATAAATCTTATTTACCTAGGTTAAAATTTAAGGAACTGAATGAACGTTATAGTCAACTATACAGAAAATTATATCAAATTGATAAAGATGATGTTAATAGAGCAAGTTTCATGGTTTGCATATTCTCATTTAGTATTTCTTTACTAATATCAATACTCATTATAAAATTAAATATTCTAATAATAATTTTATATTCAGTAATTTTCGGTTTACTTCTCTCATATAGATTCAATTTTATTATTTATCATGATATTAATAAAAAAGAAGTAGAAATAAATGCTATGCTCTATCTAATCAAGTTAGATTTTTCATTAATTAAAAAAACATTAAAAGCTAATTCTGATTTTTATTTAAGTTTTATAAGGCTAATTAAAGAATATCAACTTCCTATTTTAAACCATTTTAAACATATTTTGGTAAAAATTCATGAAGGTGAAATTCCTGAAAATGAATTAATGAGAATTATAACACCATCAAGGGATTTTAATCAATATTTAAAGAATTTATTGATCAATAATTTTGATGATACATATTCACTTGATGAGCCTACAGAAACTACATTAGAAAAAAACTTTAAAATCTATCTAAAAGAAATTCAATCAAAAATAAGCATTATCTTTTTTATTGGTGTTTTTTTTCCAATTGGTCTATGTTTTTTGATTCTTTTTCAATTAGTAAATATAATTACTCTAATTGTTCTAATTCCTTTCTTTTTAATAATTTTAAATTATTTATGTCGCAAATTTATAAGAATAAATACATATATGATTGGTGTTCTAAATGATTATTCTGGCGTAGAAAAGAAAAAATTTAATGAATTTTTGTTATTTTTAAATGGTTTTGCTGCAAATTTAAAAAATAACCTATCTCCTGAAAAGGCATTTCTAAAATCATACTCACAGAATAAAAATTTATTCATAGTGCTAGAGAGAACCATTAAAAATCAATTATCTCGGCTTTTGAATTTTAATTGCTCGTTTCATGATATGATCCAATATTTTAAGCTAGAATTAAACTCAACAAGATATATAGTAATATTAGATCTTATCGAAAAATTTGTAACCGAAAATCCTTATTATTCTACCGAGAAAATCTTCGAAATTTTACATATACTTCATAATCATCAAAAACTTGAAAGAAAACTAGAAATAATAATTAAAGGAGAGAAGTTCAAAATATTTTTCTTCATTTTTCTTTTACCAATATTAATTGGGGCAATTTCAGGTATGTTTCCTTTTTTCATATTAATGACAAGGAATATTAATTCAATCACTCCCGCAATTTTGTTTGATTATAATAATTTGATGAATTTTTATTATATATTATTGATTTTTATTGTTTTTACTTCAAGTATTTCAATTACATCCAATAATTTCTTGAAAGTGATTAAATATCGGAAGAAATCTCTTATAATCTTTATTTCTAACCTAATTTTTATTCTAACGTTTATTTCATCTTTTATTAATACAATAAATTTTATTTAGATAATTTTATTACATTATCAAGAAAAGCCGATAAGATAGATGGATTCTACAACTAAATATAATCCAATAAAAACATTTATCAGAATTGAATAAAAAAAAATTAATTTGAAAAAATTAATGTTCTCTAAATTATTCATATATATTATAATTTCTAATCTTTCTAATATCACATAAAAGGGAATTAATAGAATTAGAAAAATTAAAAGAGAAATTAAAGTTGTAAGCATATCAACAGAAATAGCGGAATAAATGAATATAAAAATGAAGATACTTAAAATTAATAAGATTTCAAATAATAAGATATTAAATTCTAACATTTCTTAAACTATGTGCTCGATAAATTATTTAAAGGGCTCGTAATATTATTTCTAATAAATTTAATTACTCAATATGATTTTCATAAATAATCTTATTATTAAAATCAAGTTTTTATAAACAATAGCAATGTTAGAAAATATTATATAAGAAAAAAAGCTGATCATAATTATGAGAAATTTAAAATTAAAAGGACTCAAATATAATAAAGGTAAATATAACTTCTATAATGATCGATTTGTATTTTTTCCTCCTCAAGTAATTGATATTTTATCATCTATTTATGGAGAAGGGGTGAAATCATTATTAGTTTGGCTTGGTAAGAAGGCAGGCTGGAATTTAATACAAAATTGGGATGAAATTATAAGACCAAAAACTTTGGAAGATTTAGTGAATCAATGTTGTAATATATTAAGTAATCATGGATGGGGACGTTTTGTCCCAAAACAAATTACTGAGGATTTAATTATCTTAAATCTTTTTCATAATATATCTTCACAATTAGAAAATAAATCCAAATATTTTTGCTATTTTATAACAGGGTTATTAACAGGGATAGGAGAATTTGCACTTTATAGGGTAAATGTTTCTGAAACTCAATGTTGTTTAGAGGATCTAAATTTAGAATTCTGTGAATATAAAATTGAACAAATAAAATAAATTAGAGTTTTCACCAAGGATCCCATTCTTCTGGATTTAATTCTTCATCATCATTTTCTAAGTTTTTTTCAGCAGTACCAGAGTGTAATTGATATAAATTATCATCTAGTTTTGGAATTTCTTCTTGAATTTCTCTTGGATGATCGTCAATTAAATCCAGCTCTTCCTCAATTGTAAGAGATTCTTCTCCAATAACAACATCCTTAAAGGCGGAGATTAAAGATAGAAAATTAAAAAACTCTTCTTTATTCATCTCAACTTTGACAGTCTTATCGTTATTTAGGAGTGCTAATTTAATTATTCGAACCTCACCACTAATTTCTACAGAAGTTATTTCAATATTATCATTTTTGTTTTTTAGCTGAATTTTCCATGAAGTTTCTCTTGTTTTTTCAATCTCCATTTTTAATTTTCACGTTAAAAAATTATTAAAGTTCATTAATTTAATAAAAATTATTAAATTTAAAATTAATTCGATATTCATTAATTAAATCGCTAGTTTAATAAACCACGCAAATAAATATGTTAGGATAATTATTAAAATGAGTGGAGGCCTATATTGAATTAATACTTGGAACTTTTTTTTTCTATTATTAAATACTAATAAGACAGACTTAAGGAGAATTTTCTCTTCCTTATATTCCCTTAATTTTGAATAATTTAAGAATTTATAAAAACTTTTAATGTAAAATTTCTTAAAGCCTGAGAGTGTTGAATCTAAGTTAAAGAAGGTAATGAATGAACAATTGTTTTTGAATAAGGAGTTTAATATAAAATTTTGTAGGAATAATAAAATAAAAAACAATGAAAACAATAAAAAAAATGAAGTAACAAAATATAGATTTAAAAATTTTAAAGGATGAATTAGAAATATTAAAATTATAAGTTTTCCATCACTTCCACCTATTATTTTTAAATTAAACAAGAGAAATGAAAGAAGAAAAACAATTAAAAAAAAAAAAATTTGCCAAAAATAATTATTAAGAAACAATTGGCATATATAAAATACTCAATTATATTTAGAATAAAAGCGAAGCTAATTGCTAACTTGAAAAATTTATTTGGGACTTTACGATATTTTACATCAAAATATAACGTTACCAAGGACAGAATATTGAAATATAATACAGTTAAAAAAAAAAACAATAAGTCCATAATACTAATAATTTCCTTCCCAAATTTCTATAAAATTTCTAAAACTCCTCGCTTTCATATTTTCTGATTTATACCTAAAGATTTTAATTCTCCCAAATTTCTTTTCTTGAATTAAATTATGCAATTTAAGGAAATTTAGATGTTTTAAAACACAGGAATAATTCAATCTGGTTTTTCTTATAATTAATGAAATAGTTAATTCATCATCTCTAGCTAAAGCTTTTAGGATTTTAACTCTAGCTCTTGATCCTAATAAGTCCTCAATTAAATCTTTTTTTTCTAATTTATTATTAATCATATTTTAAATCCTTTAGAGTTAAGCATTTCTATTGTGTTCCTTTCTAAATTAGGTAAACTTAAATCGGGAATTGCAATTATTGCTCGTCTGCCTTTTATTTTTTCACTTACAATTTTGGTTTCTAAAAGGTTTTCTCTCTTAAATTCTTGAAGATAGTTCCAAAGTTGAGAATTAGATCTCGGTTTCAGACCAATGTTTTCACATATCATATAATATCTTTTTAGAGCGTCATTGAAAGATATTTTAATATTATCATGATTATTTAAAGCTTTAATAATAGCAAGCAAGAATGATAATTTTTGTGAATTCATATATTCTAAAACATCTAATGTTGAATAATGAAGTAGATCTTGGTTCCCCAATCTAACACATTCAGCATTAATGTATTTTAAATTCTTGCTTTCAGCGATTTTACATGATCTCCATATAACATTCAATCCGTGTCTTACATCACCTGAACTAGAAGTAATTTCAGATATCATTTTTATCATTTTATCAGATAATACATTTTTTTTAAGACTATCATCTGCTCGATATTTTAAAATGTTAAAAATTTGACCGTCAGAATATTTTTTAAATTCTAATATATTTCTTTGTAGTGTACTCATTGTACTATTATCTAAATTATTTAAACATGAGAGATCTCTTACAATTCCAATAATTGATAACCTTTGATCACATTTCAAGTTGTCATCATTAATTCGTGTTAATGAATAAATTAAATCTTCATGTTTATTTATCAAATAGCTTAATTCATCTAAAACAACTAATATATGTATATCATAAAGATGAAGAAATTCAATTAAGACATCTAATAAATCTTGTGAAGAATAGCCCCTTTTTGGAAATCGGGTGTCTAATGATTGAATTAACTTGATTAAGACCTTATAACTAGTTCTTTCTTTTCTACAATTAACATGAGCATATTTTATATTTATACTCCGTTTTCTTGAAACATTTTCTAATATCTTTCCAAATAATTTGACGGTAACAGTTTTTCCTATTCCTGTTTTTCCAGTTACTAATATTTTTCTTGAAATTGAATTTGGATTAGTAATTAATCCTAGAAAGAGTTGAGATAACAGTGAAAGCTCTTTATCTCTATGGGGTAATTCATTTGGAATATAATTTATATCTAGTTTACTTTCGTCCTTGAACAATGATTCTCTCTTTAATAATTCTTCAAAGTACTCCATATGTATATAATTCATTTAATGGGATTTTATGATGATTTAAGAAAACATTCGTTTATAATAAAGTACAGAGTAATAATTTCTTATCACTAAGTTCTAAATATAATTCTAATAATAATATTCAATTCTTCTGAAAAAAAATAAAATTTGTTGAAATCTGATTTATATTTAAAACAATAATAGAGAATTTCTGATTTTTATTGGTTTTAAATAATTTATAATTTAATACCATGACTTATACATATTCCTTGAATCTTCAAAATGTTTGCATTTTAATCTAATATCTAATAATCAATTCTGTAAGTAATTTTTCACTTTTACTCTTTTTATTAATAATTAAATATGATAAAAGTATTATTATAATAATCAGAACTGATGTAAAAGAGAAAATTTTTATTTGAAATGAATTTATTATTTTCGAATAATAATCTTGATTTAAATTAAGATTTAAAGTTAAAGTCTTGTTATCTAAATAATATGTTTCATTTAAAAAAATATTGATAATAAAATCTTGATTTCTTTGATTGTAGTTAAAAGAATCTTGAGAAATTGAAACTTCTAAAATCCCAAATTTATCTGTTTTATATTCATTGATAAAAGTTAATGTTTTGTTATCAAAAATCTTTATCAATAACGTATAATTTGCAAGTGGTTTTTCTGATTGATTAAGGTAATAATAGCAATATAATTTTATTTCTAAATCTTCATTTTCTTCTAAGTTATTATTAAAACTTATAATATCTATAATTGGATCATTTTTATCTACATATATTTCATAAATGAATTTTGAATCATTATATAAATTGTTATCTACTATTGAAAATATTAAGAAATTCTGCCCAAGCTTTAAATGTGTGAGTGATAACAGGCGAATGCTAATTACTCCCGACATATTTGTGGTGTAATTACATCGGTGTATTAATAAATCATTAAAAGATATCATAAATTGTATAGTCTGATTACCTAAATATTGGTTAATGTCAGAAACTTCATCATAAAATTTAGCTACTAGAGATAAATTTTCACCTAATTTTATCCGATCTTTATATCCAATTAACTCACATAAGATATTTCTTTTCATCACTCTAATTTCTATAGTTTCAATATAATTACACATAGTACTTGCAGTATCTATATGAAAAAAAAAGACGAAAAACTTTATATAAAGTATATAGGAAGAGTTTTTTATATCTAAATTAAAATCTTCGATATTTACAGTCCAATTCTTTTCATAAGTTCCAATTTGATTATATTTTGAAGAATTCCAAATAAACTGATCGAATATATCCACTATATGAATTTGGATATAAGCAATTTCATTGTTATCATTATAATTCAACTCCCAAGATGCATTTATTTTGATAGAATCGTCAATATAATATTCAGATTGATTTGTATTTAAACTAATTAAATTACAACTAAAAGCGTTCACAAAATTGATTACACTTAGAAGTTCTACTATTATTAAAATTGGAAGTATAATTACATATTTTTTTTTCACACCATATCTTTCTAGTTTAATCTATAAAAACTCAAATAATTCCAAAAAAATTTATTTTGCCAAATATTTAATTTCAAAATAAGAAAAGATTACTAGACGTAATTGAGATGGGTAAAGTAAGAACAGTTTTAATTAAAAAAGTGTCGAAAGAATTAATAAACAAATATCCAAATGTATTTACAACAGATTTTGAAATAAATAAAAGATTATTAGATAAATATCTTGAAATAGATTCAAAACATCTAAGAAACAGAATCTCAGGGTATATTGTAAATTTATTAAAAATTCGGGAAAAAGAATAAATTATATAAAATAGATTTACTCTTTCTATAATTTATGTTGGAATAATTAATAAAAAATAGGGATCAAAATAAACGATAATATCAAAAAAATGGCTGATCTTCTTAGATCTGGAAACACTATGTTAAATATGGCTTGTCCAGTTTGTAATAACCCAATTTTCCGAAACAAAGTTGGAAATACTTTTTGTCCAACATGCAACAGAAATGTTCTAATCGTTAAAGATAGCACTTATAAAGAAAATGCAATTAAAAAAGGTGCGATTTATCATAAAGAACAAGAAAATGACCTCCATAACAGAAAAATTGAGTTGCTATTTTCATTACAAGAAGTACTATTTGAGAAAATCGAAATAATTACTGAAAAATTGAGAAATGAAACTCATTTACAAGTAATTGAAACTTATACTATGATTTTATTAAATTGTCTTGAAATCCTTAATAAAATCCCGTTCAGGAGAGAAAAGTAATTATAAAATGTTTCTGTAAACAGAAACACAGGTTAAATAATTCACCCTTAAAATCAACAATAATGATAATCCTAATAAAATGATGCTTCTGCCGGGATTCGAACCCGGGTCCCGAGGGTGAGAGCCTCGTATGCGTAATCCTAATCATAGTTTAATGAAAACTATAGTAGATTGACCGTACTACACTACAGAAGCAGAAAATGTGTATTTTATTTTATTCTATAACGCTAATAATATTAAATTTATATAATTTAAAAAATTTAAGACAATCTAAATTCTTTTTTTATTTTGACGAATCATTACTAATAAATAAGTGTTAAGTAGGATGAATTAATCTGAATTTCAAAGAAATTTTTAGAAATTCAATTAACTCATAAACATTGGCTTTAAGAGATTTACATAGTGGTCTCTTATAGAATATTCCGCAATTTTAGTGGCTTCAGAAATAATTTTCTGTGTAAGGATTGTTTTTTGATCATAATCTTTAGCTAATAACTTATCTGCTAGATATATTATCGCTCCAGTTAAAATAAAAGGATTTCTTCCACCTCTTTGCCATAAGGGTAATTCTTTTAAAATTTCACGACATTTCATTATTAATTTATTTTGAAAATCACTTTCAGACCATAATACTTCTTTTTTCATTAATCTCTCTTTTAGAAATTGATGCTTTATTATTTCATCTATTAGTCTGATGAGGTAATCTTCGCTTTTATGAGGAGTCGTATCGTCATTTAAATGACATTTATATCTTATCCCATCCCTCAAAATTAATCTAGGATTTACTCGGTGCCCAAAATTTTGAAAACCATTTGAAATTTCATTAATTGTAATAGGGGCATTGTGATACTCTTTTCTAGCAGCAAAAAAAATACAAAATGCGATGAGTGAAATGTTATTAATTATCTTTTCTTCAGATTTGATTATTTTTTTGTAGTAATAAGCAGCATTATTTCGAATGTTTTTATTAAGATTAAGATATAAGGTAATTTTATTTAAAATATTAAAAACTCTATATTCTGTTTCATGATTTTTAATACGTAAAAATTGAGCATAATTTTTTTTTAATCTCCTAAATAATTTTTGGTCACCTGGAGGTAAAAGTTTTCCATTTTTATCTTTTAAATATTTGGATTTTTCATAATCAATAAATGAACCTAGGCCCCCTATGAAGTCTGTTCGTTCACCCAAGGCGACGTATTGTTTGTTTAAGCTATTATTGTTTTTTAAATCATTAAATATAAAAGCAGATTCTCTAAAAAAATTATTAATTACTAATCCACATTCCTTACAGATTTTTTCAAAGCTATTTTCAATTATTTTTCCTCCACATTCAGGACACTTATCATTTTCTTGTTTATAACTTTCAATCGAGCTAATTTCCATCACTTTTATGTTTCAACTTTAAATTTAAGATTTTTAGCTTACATTATATTGATTTTGGAGAACAACAATACATCTAGCAGAACTGTACTTTCTATGAAATAAAATAATATTATTCAGAGAAAGAGAGAGAAGATTAAAAGTAAAAAAGTAGTAATTTAAAAGTTTCAATTTAGAGCTATATTAAACTAATATATAAATTTAGAATACTAAAATCAATACTTAAAAAACTTGAATTTTGATGAGCCAGACATCTAATAACCTAGATAAAATAAAAAGAATCTCAACCAGTAATTGCGAAGTATTGGAAAATATTATAGAAACACTTAAGAAAAAAATAAGAGGGAGAAGAAGAATCATGTACTCAGATATTATAAATTTTATTATTAGAGAAGGATGTATTGGAGAAAAGTATAATAAATTAATTTTATGGTGCAATTATAAAATTAGACTTGGCAAAACTTATATAGAATTTAAATGAAAAATTATATGTTTTTTAAAAAATTCAGAGCCTTATTTTTAAATAAGTAGTTTAGACAAAAAGTTAAAATATCACAAAGGAATTATAAATACTAAATTATAATAATACCTATTAATATAATTTAATAAAAATTAATAGATTATTTCGTTATTTAAATTCTTCACGAAATTATTCCAAAGGAACGATTTTTTTTACTTTAAAATTTAATAATTAAGGGAAGATTCTTAATGGTACGGTTTACAGCAGATCATAAGGTATATATAAAAATCTTATATTGGGGGATGGCGGGATCAGGAAAAACAACAATTGTAGATACACTTTATAGATTTACTAAAGAAAATGAAAAAGATATTGAACCTACTGGAAATTTAACAAAAATCTCAATGGCATCCGGATCAACATTATATTTTGATCGAGGAATCTTTCAATCTACAAAACAAAAAAGTCGTGGGAAAGTTTTTTATCATGTATATACTGTCGCGGGTCAGAGAAGATTTTCACCTTTAAGAAAAAAGATATTCAAGGGGACTGATGGTGTTATATTTACAGTTGATTCTCAAACTCATTTTTTTGAAGATAATATAGAATCTTTAAAAGAACTGAAAAACGTCACAAGGGGTAAATTAATTAAGGAAATTCCTCTAATTATCATGATAAATAAACAAGATCTCTCAGAAGTCATAGGAGAAGAAGATTTTAAACAAGTATTAAAAGATGAGAAACTTTGGTATGAGCCTGATCATGAATTATACATTTGGAATCCTATAATTTATAAAACCTGTGCTTTATATGAGCAAAGAAGTAACGTTTATCGTAGTTTCTCTGAATGTGCAAGAAGAACAGGTTTGTACCAGATTTACGGTGATGGAGAAGCTCCAATCGGAGATAATTTTAAAGAATTTCGTGAACTTTAGATTTTATAAAAGTAAATGTAAATAATACTTTAAAATTATGCACAATTTCCCGTTTTCTTAATTAAATAACAAAGTAAATAATTCATATGAAGAATATAAGGAGTTAAAGAGGGTTGTAAATATTCGATGAAAAAAACTAGACAAGGATGATCTACAATAAGTAGGAATGATAAGTTATAGTTACTTTGAGGATTATAAAAACCTAAACTCCACCTAATAAATTTTCAGTAATTTAAATAAAATATAAAAAGCTTTCTTCATTTAGTTTAAGTAAATTATAACAAAAAATAATGTGAATTAAAAACGGGCTTGTATAACAATATAAAGGATAATTTACCAAAACAATTTTCAATTTTTCAACTAATGAGTATTTTAGGTATTGACGCCTCAGAAGTACGCAAAGTGAGAAATTTACTTAAACAGTTCTATTTACATGGATTTATAAAAAGAGTATCAAAAAATATGTATCAAAAGGTTGAAAATGAAAATAAAAATAGGAATTAATTATTAATACTAAGATTAATCTTTAATTGTGGAAAAAGAAATTTAATTAATTCATTAAACGTATCTAATACGCCTTTTCCTTCTATTGCTATTGTTTTTTTAAATGAAATATGTTTAAACCGATTAAAATCTATATATGATAAAAAACTATTATTTTCTAGATTATTTATGCTTAATAAATCACACTTATTCAATGAGATTACTATAGGAATTTTATAAAACTCGGATCCAAATATTGTTTTTAACTCATTCCAAGATCTAATATTATGTTCCAAGTATTCAATTTGTGAATCAACAACAAAGATTAATCCATCTACTCCATTTAAAGTTGCTGGCCGCGTACTTGCATAAAAATCTTGACCTGTTGCTGAATAAATTAAAAGTTTCAAACTCCATTCAATTCCTTTAAATTGTAACACACCGAAATCAAAAAATAATGTACGGCCAACAGAACTGTCAATAGACTTGACTGAATGTTCTTTCTTAAAATAAGAAAAAAGAGATTTAATCGATGTAGTTTTCCCCGACATTGCAGGACCATAATACACTACCTTAACTTGTAAAGTTTTATTCTCATAATTAAAAATCATATTATTTTCTAACCCCAAAGTGAGACTATTTTATCACCCATAATAGCTTTTTTTCCATCTTCAATTAAATCTGAATAATCATCTCCCCACTCTTTTTTAATAAATGAACATATTCTTTCTATTGGTGCTTCTTCATAATCGATTGTTTCTAAGAGGGTTTTACTACCAACTCGTGTCTGGATTCCGATATTATTTAACAAATTCAATCTAGATAAAATAAAAAATGCTCTTTTTGACCCTGAATAAAAATTTTGAATTTCTCTTTTAAAAATATTTTTTTTTAACTCATTTTTTTCTACTTCAAAATCTAATAGTGTTTTTAGCAAATCTTTATCAAGTCGATTTGTTGTTATTTTATCTGATAATACTCTTTTCATTTTTACTATTGATTTTTCAGTGTCTTGAGATATTTTTTTAAAGATATTTTGTTCAAGCGTTAAGTCAATTACTTTTGAATTAACACCTTCAATCTCTATTGAAATTGCATTTGATGTAATTTTAATATAAAGTAAGTTGTTGGTATTTCTTTTTATTAGATTTTTAATAAAAACTAATTCTTCTTTTTTTTCGGGTATCTTTAATCCAATAAGCCATGAATAAAGATTATCAAATTGACTTAAAGCTCTAAACGAAACGTTGCATGGACATCTAACATGAGCACGTTGATAATTGTAGTCTATATTTTCATTTGCTATAAGATTTTCATAATCTTCCCTTGAAACAAAATCAGTATAGAATACATATTCTTTTCGAAAATGAACAAGTTCAGAAAGTTCAATCAAAAAGTCATCAATTTTATCTGAATCTTCACCTAAAACGATTATAGGAATTCTATTTAATAAGCAATACAAAATTACTGAATTATTATTACGTTTTAGTTTATCTAAAAATTCAAAAAAATTCATGATCTCACCTTCTTATTTTATTACTAATTCTCCTAACATTCTCTTAATGTCAAAAGTTCGATGATCTTGAATTTCTGATGCTCTTTTAATAAGAGAATCAATTTTTTTTGAAAATTGCGGAAGTATTAATCGTATTAATCCTAATTTTTGCCTTAGTTTTCCAATTTCTGTGCTGAAAATTGCTTTTCCTAATCCGTCTATAAATTGAAATGAATTTTGACAATCCAGTAGAATCCTCTCCGCTTGCATTTTTTTCAATAACCAAGCACATCTATTAGCAGTTTGGAATAATGAATAACTCATTGCTGAAATCTTGTCTAATTGTTCGGTATCAGTATCAACTTTTTTTAGAATTTTAGAAGCGATAAAACCTCCTTCAATAGTTATAAAAGCATATTTTAAGTCTGGAATTGTAACAGATATATTATTTAAGACTTTTTTTAATTCTAGAGATATTGTCTCTGAAAAACTTAAGGAAAAGGAGGATAATCTTAGATCAAAATCTTCAGTTTCTTTGACGTTGAATCCTTCGATGATACTTAGAATTTTCTGATTATTAAACTGAATTAATGGCGGTTTAAAGGACTCCCCTGATGTAATTAGCGTAGTTTTTATTTTTTTTAAGCATTCATTAGTTTGTAAGAAGATACCTCCTAAGTTTATATTTGGTTGGGCTGTAATTGCTATAAAAAATTCATGATTTGTATCCAAAATTCCCTGGGATTCTAAAACCTTATTTAATGAGCTATGTAAGGGACTATTCAATGGAGCAATCAAAATCTTTGCTTTTTTCCCTTCTATTAGGATATATTTCAAATCTTTTGGGTGTAAATGTATTCCTACGTTAAAGATTGCACTAGTAGCTGAACTCACATTAAATATCTCATCTTTAGAAAACCAGACTCCAGTAGATTGTATAGGATTGCCATCTCGCTGAGTCAAAACTGCATTTTCTACACCTTTAAGTTGTTTTATCTGGTCTAAATGGATTCCAATTTTATCTTTTAGATGCATTTTAAATCTTAAACTCTCTTATTGAAATGATATCCTTTAATTTTAATAGAGATTTTTAAACTACGAAAATTTATTAAGCAATACTTAAGCTTCTGCTGATAAACAAAAAAATTTAAAATACATTGTACCTTTATAATATATTAACAAATCGTATCTTTACCGGTGTAAGCTTGGATTACGGTAAACTTCCGTTAAATGAAGAGTTAAATCAAAGATGCGATATAAAAAATGTGGTTATATTTATAACAAATATAACTGAAGAAAGTTTTATTAAGAACTCCTAAGGATGACGAAATATCAATTCCAATTAAAAGTTTAAGTCTTTAGAAATTACTTCAAATGAATTAATTCCGGTTGATCCTGCCGGACCCGACTGCTATTTGGGTGAGAATAAGCCATGCGAGTTGAATGGGATACCTAAATTTCCCATAGCGAACTGCTCAGTAACACATGATCAACTTACCCTATAGAGAAACATAACCTCGGGAAACTGAGGATAATATTTCATAGTTGAATAGGCTTGGAAAAGTTTTTCAATAAAAGAGATAAAAAAAATGGTTTTTATCTGCTATAGGATAGGATCGTGGACGATTATGGTTGTTGGTGAGGTAACGGCTCACCAAGCCGATAATCGATAGGGGCCGTGAGAGCGGGAGCCCCGAGATGGGTACTGAGACAACGACCCAGGCCTTACGAGGCGCAGCAGGCGCG